>ERZ1034998.490-NODE-490-length-25637-cov-10.414354_pt1 | contig 25637 bp, 24 predicted proteins | sample MGYA00520621_ERZ1034998 | MGnify/ENA primary metagenome ERZ1034998 (study PRJEB33766, sample SAMN09781748) | gut metagenome | biome: gut microbiome | host: Homo sapiens | place: Madagascar | study: EMG produced TPA metagenomics assembly of the PRJNA485056 data... | reverse complement strand
CAAGAGCCGCCAGAGCATTTCCAGCCTGATGGACATCCGCCCGGACTACGCCAACATCGAGGGCGAGGACGGCAAGCTGGAGCAGGTGGACCCGGACGATGTGGAGATCGGCACCGTGATCGTGGTCCAGCCCGGTGAGCGTGTGCCCATTGACGGCGTGATCGTGGAGGGCGCTTCTGCCCTGAACACCGCCGCCCTGACCGGCGAGAGCCTGCCCCGCGATGTGCAGACCGGCGATGAGGTGATCAGCGGCTGTGTGAACATGACCGGCCTGCTGAAGGTGAAAACCACCAAGGAATTCGGCGAATCCACCGTTTCCAAAATTCTGGACCTTGTGGAAAATTCCAGCATGAAGAAGGCCCGCGCCGAGAACTTTATCACCCGCTTTGCCCGCGTGTACACCCCCGCCGTGTGCTACGGCGCACTGGCGCTGGCCTTTATCCCGCCGGTGGTGCTGCTGCTCATGGGCCAGCCCGCCCGCTTTGGCGACTGGGTCTACCGCGCACTGACCTTCCTTGTCATCAGCTGCCCCTGCGCACTGGTCATCAGCATTCCCCTGAGCTTCTTTGGCGGCATCGGCGGTGCATCGGCCTGCGGCATTCTGGTCAAGGGTTCCACCTATCTGGAAGAGCTGGCCCGCACCGGCATCGTTGTGTTCGATAAGACCGGCACCCTGACGCAGGGCACCTTTAAAGTGACCGGCATCCACCCCGCAGAGGGCACCACGGAGCAGCAGCTGCTGGAAGCCGCCGCACTGGCCGAGAGCTGGTCCAAGCATCCCATTTCCCTGAGCATCAAGGCCGCTTACGGCAAGGAGATCGATCCGAGCCGCGTCACGGACGTGCAGGAGCTGGGCGGCCACGGCGTCACCGCCAAGGTGGACGGTAAGACCGTTGCCGCCGGCAACGCCCGCCTGATGGAAAAGCTGGGCCTGAACGCCCCCGCCATCAGCGAGACGGGCACCCTCGTGCATGTTGCCATTGAGGGCGCATACGCCGGTTATCTGCTGATCGCCGATGTGGTGAAGCCCCACAGCGCACAGGCCATCCGGGGCCTGAAGGACGCCGGTGTGCGCAAGACCGTCATGCTCACCGGCGACGCCGAGCCCGTGGCAAAGGCCGTCTCCGCCCAGCTGGGTCTGGATGAATACCATGCGGGCCTGCTGCCCGGCGACAAGGTAGACCAGATCGAGAAGCTGCTGGCCGCAAAGCAGCCCAAAGAGAACCTTGCCTTTGTGGGCGACGGCATCAACGATGCCCCCGTTCTGTCCCGTGCCGATGTGGGCATCGCCATGGGTGCGCTGGGCTCCGACGCCGCCATTGAGGCCGCAGACGTGGTGCTGATGGACGACGACCCGGCCAAGATCGCGCTGGCCATGCGCATTGCCCGCCGCACGTTACGCATCGTGTACCAGAACATCGTGTTTGCACTGGCCATCAAGTTTGCCTGCCTTGTGCTGGGCGCTGTCGGCATGGCCAGCATGTGGACCGCCATCTTTGCCGATGTGGGCGTGATGGTGCTGGCCGTGCTCAACGCCACCCGTGCCCTGTACACCAAGGACCTTGCAAAAAAGAACGAACAGTAAACCATAAAAGCACTGCCGTGCGCCCGGTAAGGGATGCACGGCAGTGCCTTTTTATGCCCATTCCAGCACAAAACCGCCGCTTTCCCTTGCAGGAGGAAAGCGGCGGCTTTGTTTGGGTATGGAGAAAAATGGAGGAATCTCAAAAGCTCACCCGCGGAATGCGGCGGTATACACCGCCACCACCTCGTCCCGGGTGGGGGTGATCTGGTTGGTGGACATGCAGGTGTCGTGCAGCGCAAGCTCTGCCAGCGCGGCAAAATCGGCGGGGTCCACCTTGTTCAGCTGCGCAAGGTTTGCGGGGATGCCCACCCCTGCGCTGAACTGACGGACAAACTGGATCACAGCCGGTGCGGCAGTGTCCGGGGTAAAGGTGCCCTGCAAGCCCATGGCGGCGGCAATGGTCACGAACCGTTCCCGGCACACCGGGCTGCGGCTGTTGAAGGCCAGCACATAGGGCAGCAGCACAGCGTTGCACACGCCGTGGGGCAGGTTGTAGTGTCCGCCCAGCGCGTGGGCCATGGCGTGCACCATGCCAAGGCCCGCATTGGAAAAGGCCATGCCCGCCACGTTTTCGGCGTAGGCCATCATGGTACGGGCTTGTTCGTCCTTGCCGTTGGCAACGGCCCGGGGCAGGTTCTGCACAATGGCCTGCATGGCCCAGTAGGCGTCCTTATCGGTGAGGGGATTGGCGTTTTTGGAAAGCGCCGCCTCAATGGCGTGGGTCAGCGCGTCCATGCCGGTGGCTGCGGTGAGCTTGGGCGGCATGGAGGACATGAAGTCGGTATCGTTCACGGCGATGCTGACCATGCAGTTGGGGTCCACCATAGCCATTTTGCTGTGGCGGACCGGGTCGGTGACGATGTAGAAGGAGGTGCACTCGCTGCCGGTACCGGCGGTGGTGTTCACCGCCACGATGGGCAGACCGGGCTTGGAGGACTTGTTCTCGCCCTCGTACTGCTCCACGGTGCCGCCGCAGGCCACCACGATGCTTGTGGCCTTGGCAGTATCGATGGCGCTGCCGCCGCCCAGAGCCACCAGCAGCTGCACCTGCAAAGTGCGGGCTGCGGCAATGCAGTCGTTCACCACCTGTACGGTGGGGTTGGGCTGCACGTTGTAGTACACAGCGTACTCCACACCGGCATCGGACAGCACCTGTCCCACGCGGGCAGCAGCACCGGAATCATAGAGAAAGCGGTCCGTCACCAGCAAGGCGCGGCGAATGCCCATCTTCTGGAGCTCCGGTCCCAGAAGACGGATGGCACCCTTGCCAAAAAAGCTGGTCTTGACGGCGTTGATGCGTTCTGCCATGTATCCACCCTCCGCTTACTGTGCCTGACCGCAGACGATCTGCACCGGGTCCCAGATGGAACAGGAGGAGGAGGAATAGACGAAATCCACCTGTCCCAGTGCTTCCACGGTCATGCCGGCGCGGATGGCAACGGCAATGGCGTTGATGCGGGCCGAAACATTCTTTTCGCCCCAAGCCTGTGCACCCAGCACCTGACGGGTATTGGCCTCATACACCAGCTTGATGGTGATGCGGTGGGGATTCGGGCAGATGCCCGGGCGGTCGGTGCCGGTGGCCATGGCACTCTTGACCCGCAGCCCGGCCTTGCGGGCCTCGGTCTCGGTCAGGCCGGTGCGGGCGATCTCCAGATCGGCCACCTTCAGGCTGCTGGTGCGCAGCGAGCCGTCACGGCAGGCCGCGCAGTCGCCCACAGCGTAGATATTGGGCACGCTGGTGGCAAGGTCGGCACCAATGAGCACGGCGCCATTGGGTGCCAGCTGGGCTCCGGTACCGGCCAGCAGGCCGGTGTTGGGGGTAACGCCGATGGCCACCACGCACAGGTCACAGGGGTAGGTGCCGCGGTTGGTCTGCACCTGTTCCACGAAGGTGCGGCCCGGGAAAGCGCGCACCTGCTCGCCCAGATTGAACTGCACGCCCTGCGCTTCCAGCTCTTTCTGGATGAGCTTGCTCACCTCGGGGTCGAACTGGGGCAGAAGCTGCTGCTCTTTTTCAATGATGCGCACATTGCGGCCCAGCTTGAGGAAGGACTTTGCGATCTCCAGCCCGGCCCAGCTGCCGCCCAGGATCACGATGTCCCGCACATAGGGGGTGCGGACGAACTCCTTGAGGAAGATCAGGTCTTCCACGCTCTTGAGGGTCTGCACGCCCACGCGGTCGCTGCCGGGCACCTGCGGCACACGGTTGGAAGAACCGGTGGCCAGCACCAGCTTGTCGTAATGGTCGTCGAACACGCGGCCCGTGGCAAGGTCGCACACCGTCACCTTGCGGGCGGCGGCATCGATGCCGCGCACCTCATGGCGCAGGTGTGCAGTGATGCCCTGTGCGTTCAGCTCGGTCTCCTTGGCCTGAATGGCCTTATTCAGGCTGTCCAGATCCTCGCACAGGTAATGGGGCAGGCCGCCGGTGCCGCAGGAGTAGAAGCCGCCTTTTTCGTAGACGGTGATCTGCGCTCCGCGCTGGGCGGCGGCAAGTCTGGCGGCGGCCGAAACCCCGGCGGCAATGCTGCCGATGATAATAATCTTCATTGTTTAAGCCTCACGATCCCGCCGGGAGGAAGCCCTCTCTGCGGCAAAACTTGCAGGGTGTTACTTACTCAGGGTGGGAGGATTATCCACGATGCCCACAATAAAGGCATCGATGGGCGACGGATGGTCCAGACCATGCTGGGTGGTCTCGTCGGTGGTGACCAGAACCATCTCGCCTACACCCGCGCCGATGTTGTCGCCTGCCACGAGGGTGTCCTTTTTGGAGCCGAACACCGGCTCCACCAGCAGGAACTTATAGCCTACAAGCTCCGGCATTTTGCGGGTGGCGACAACGGTCCCCTTGACGATCCCTAAAATCATAGCTTACTCCTCTTTGCCCAGCACGGTGACAAGCTGCCCCTGTTTGAGCAGGAAGGCATTGCCGTCGTCCGTGTCAATGTGAAAATCCAGAGCACATTTGTCGTTTGCGCGGATCAGCACCCCGCCCATCACGCCCGGCTTGGGGCCGTCGATCTTTACCTGCACACGGTCGCCGTCGGCAAGGCCGAAAGCAGCTGCCTGTGCAGGGGTCATGTGGATGTGGCGGTCGGCGATCATCACGCCCTCCGGCACGGTCAGGGTGCCACCCGGGCCGCGCAGGGTCACGCCCGGCGTCCCCTTTGTATCACCGCTGGAGCGCACCGGCGCTTGGATGCCGATGTTGCGGCAGTCGGTCTGCGCCAGCTCGATCTGGGTGGCGCTGCGCTCCGGGCCCAGAATGCGGACATGCTTGAGCTCGCCCTTGGGGCCGATGATGTCCAAGCACTCCTCGCAGGCAAACTGGCCGGGCTGGCTCAGAGCCTTTTTGGGGGTGAGCTGGTAGCCGTAGCCGAACAGCTTGTCCACATCTGCACGGGTGAGGTGGATATGCCGCACCGAGATGCCCACCGGCACCTGACGGCTGCGCTTTTGCAGCTCTGCCTGCACGGCCTGCGTGATCAGGAGCAGCAGCTGCTCCTGACTGATGTTATGGTAAACCAAGGCACAGCGCTCCTTTCCTATGCAGCGTCAGGGTGCGGCTCAGCGCAGTTCGGGCATGCACTCGGACACGCTTGCGTGCGGGCGGGGAATGACCAGTGCGCTGACCACTTCGCCAATGCGGGAAGCAGCGGTCTGGCCTGCCTCAACAGCGGCCTTCACAGCGCCCACGTCGCCCTGCACGAACACGGTAACAAGGCCGGCGCCGATCTTTTCCTGACCCACCAGAGAGACATCTGCGCTCTTCAGCATGGCATCGGCTGCCTCAATGGAAGCGGTCAGGCCGTTGGTCTCGATCATGCCCAGAGCGGCATCCAGCGGCACCTGCTCGCCTGCGGGCAGGCCGGACTTGCCGGTAGCGGGGCCCTTGGCGGGCATGATGCGTGCAAGGTCTGCGTGGGGACGTGCGATCACGTTGACGCAGAACAGCTCGCCCACGCGGGAGGCAGCCTCTTCGCCGGCCTCGGTAGCAGCCTTGACAGCGCCCACCTCGCCGGTAACGATCACGGTGGTCAGACCGGCACCGATGGTGTCGGAGCCAATGAACTCCACGTCCGCAGCCTTCAGCATTGCATCGGTAGCGTCGATGTTGCCAACCAGACCCTTCGTCTCAATAAAACCCAGAGCTTTCATAAGTTGTTCCTCCTGTCAGAACACTGAAAAAATTGTATGTGATGGTTTCGTCCTTCAAAAACTCAGATGATGCGCAGCCCGCCTTCGGCCAGCATGCAGCGGCGGCGGCGGCAGAAGCTCTTTGCGCAGGTAATGCCCTCGCCGGTGGGGCCGGCAATGGTCATGGTGCAGTGGCCCTCGCCGCCAATGCCCACACCGGCCTTGGTGGCGCTGTTCTTTACGTAGATGGTGGTCTCAATGACGCGGGCAAAGCGGGTCATGTGGTCCACATCCTTGGAGAAGATGGAAGCGGTGTGGCGGTTGCCGTGCTCAGCAACAACGGCATCTTCCACCGCCTGCTCAAAACTCTGGCAGCGCACGATGGGCAGCACCGGCATCATCTGCTCCACCAGCACGAACGGATGGTCCGCCGGCACCTCACAGATGGCAAGGCGGCAAGAGTCCGGCACATGCACGCCGATGGTCTCCAGAATGCGGGCGGCATCCTTGCCCACCCACTTTTTATTCACCTCGTGGCCGCCGCCCTTCTTGGGCTGCAACACAATGTTCACCAGCTGTTCGGTCTGGGCCTTATTGAGCAGGTAGGCACCCTGCTTTTGCAGCTCGTGCAGCAGGCCGTCGTAGGCGGTGTTCACGGCAAACACTTCCTTCTCTGCAAAGCAGAGGATGTTGTTGTCGAACGAAGCGCCCTCGTAGATCTTGCGGCCTGCCAGCTCAATGTCGGCGGTCTCGTCCACAATAACGGGCGGGTTGCCTGCACCGGCACCGATGCACTTTTTGCCGCTGCGCAGCAAAGCGTTCACCATGCCCATGCCGCCGGTGCCTGCCATCAGGCGGATCTTGGGATTGGCGGCCATCTTGTCCACATTCTCCATGGTTGGCTCGCGGGTCATGGTAATGAGGTTTGCGGGGCCGCCGGCCTCGATGATGGCGGTGTTCAGTGCTTGCAGGCAGTCAGCGGACACCCGCTTTGCACGGGGATGCACATTGAACACCACGGTGTTGCCGCCTGCGATCATGCTGATGGTATTGTTGATGATGGTCTCGGTGGGGTTGGTGGTGGGGGTGATGGAGCAGATCACGCCAAAGGGTGCGTACTCTTCCAGCATCAGGCCCGCGTCACCGCTCTTGGCTTCGGTGGTCAGGCACTCGGGGCCGGGGGTCTTGTTGATGACGGCCAGATGTTTTTCCACCTTGTCCTCATAGCGGCCCATGCCGGTCTCTTCCACGATCTTGTGGCACCACTCCTCCACATGTGCGCGGGCACAGCGGCGGATGGCCTCAATGATGCGCTGGCGGTCCTCGATCTTGTAGTTGGCTGCCCAGTCGCGCTGGGCCTTCCATGCAGCTTCCACTGCATCGTCTACGTTCTCGAACACGCCGCAGTCGCCGGCTGCGCCGCCCGGTGCAGCCGTATAAGCTGCGGGGGCTGCGCTGGTCTGTGCGCCGCCCATACCGGCAAGCACCTGCTTGACGATCGCTTCAATTTCCTGCGAACTGATATCCATGGCTTTCGTTCCTTTCCGTAAAGGTCACATAAGTTGGATCAAACGAAACATTGCATCTTTTTACTGGAAGCTGTTCAGCGTCCGGCGGATCACCTCGGCCATTGCGGCATCGCGGGCATTCGCGGGTTTGGCAGCCGCCGGTGCCGCAGGGACCGCAGGCTGTGCGGCGAGCACCGGTGCCGGAGCAGGTGCGGGTGCCGCCTGCTGTTTGGGCAGGGTGGGCAGCGCCATGCCCGGCTGGATCAGGCCGGTGACGCCCGGCAGGCTGACCGGCGCGGCAGGCTGTGCAGCGGGCACCGGCATGGCCATGGGCTGGGCAGCGGGCTGTGCCGCAGGCTGTACGGCGGGTGCGCCGCACTTGCTGCACCGGCCGGTGCAGTGTCCGCCGCAGCTGCCGCACTTGGAGCAGCCCGCGCAGCCCAGCTTTGCGGTGACGGCTGCATAGTAGTCCAGCGCTTCCACCAGATGGGCGGCATCCGCGGGGGTCTTGCCCCAAGTCAGACAGCCATCGTTTTCCAGCAGAACGGCCTTATCGGTGCGGCACAACAGGCTGACGGCCTGTGCCTGTGCGTCCACATTCTGGGCGGGCAGCAGCTGCACCCGGCCCAGCGCCCGCACGGCGGGGCTGAAGGCTGCGGGCTGTACTGTCTGGCCCTGCATGCCCATCACAGCCGCGCAGGCCGGGTAGGTGTGCATCACGCATTGGGCGTTCTCGTTTTCCTGATAAATTTTTAAATGGATGGGCAGGTCCTCGGGCAGGGGCTTGGGCTTTGCGCTGAGCATCGCCTTGCCGCTCATGTCCACGCGCACCAGCATATCCTGCGTGAGCGCGGCCTTGTCGGCACCGGCAACGGTCACCCACACGGCCTGCGGGCCTACGCGGACGCTCATGCTGCCGTCACCGGCCACCAGCCAGCCTTTGGCTTCCAGCCGACGGGCCATCTCGATGATGGCTTTTTTGGCCTCAAAGTCCGAGAGGTAAGTAACGCCTTGAATCACCATACGTTTCTTTCCTCCTTTTTAACGGCGCAGCGGCGGGATCTTCAGCATGGCGCGCACTTCATCGGGCGTCATGGGCATCATGCCCTTGGATTTGACGATGTCCGACACCTTTGCGATCAGCGCCGCGTTGTTGTCCACATGGACGCCCGGCGCGATCATGTCCGAATCCTCAAAGCCGATGCGCACGGTGGAAGCGCCCATATCCAGTGCGGTCTTGACCATTTCCCAGTCCTCGCGGTGGGCCTGCGTGTAGCCCCACAGGTAGTCGCCGTTGGGGAAGTTCTCTTCCAGCGCCTGGATCATGTGGCGCAGGGCCGGCACCGTGGCGGGCATCTCGCCGCCGTGGCCGAACACCAGTGCAAACAGGATGGGCTTTACAAAGTGGAACTTGTCGTTCAGCTCCCGCATGGTGTTGATCATGCCCAGCTCAAAGACCTCGGTCTCCGGGATCTTTTTGTTGTCCATGATGGTCTTGATGCAGTACTCCACATCCTTGATGGGGTTCTGGTACACCGAGGTGCCCAGATTCACCGAGCCCACGTTCAGGCTGTTGGCCTCCACCCAAGAGGGATAGCAGGGCTGCACACGCTCTTCAATGGTCAGGTTGGACACGCCGCCGGTGGAAATTTCCACCACGATGTCGCACATCTCGCGGATGTAGGCCACCGTTTCTTCCAGCAGGCTCAGGTCCGGGGTAAGGTTGCCGTTCAGGTCGCGGCAGTGCAGGTGCACCATGGACGCGCCGTTCTTGTAGCACTCATACACATCCCGGGCAATGGCCCGCGGATTGATGAGGATATCCGTGGCCGCAACGGGGGCCACCGAGATCATGATTTTTTTCATTGGATAAACACTCCTTGCAAAGCAGCATTGGAGAAGTTGAACAAAGGATGCTTTACCTCATTTTAGCACAAACATCCCATCTTGTAAACTCACAATTCCCCGCCTGCCACAAAAAGCAGGCAGGGAGTGGTGTGAGTTACTTCCAGAAGATGTAGTGGTCCTGCACTGTGGCGGCGATCTCGTCCACCTGTCGGCGCTCGATCACGCTGAGCAGCTGGCGGTGCAGCTCCACGAACCGCTCGATCTCCGCTTCGCCCTTGGCCAGCACCTTGCGGGTGGTCTCCAGACGGCTGGGCAGCGTCAGCCGGGTAATGTACTCGGTGATGGTGGTCAGCATGGGGTTCTGGGCGGCATTGGCGATCTGGGTGTGGAACCGGCTGTCCAGCTCCAGCACCTTATCCACCGAGGGCTCGGGCGAGTGCATCTCGGCCGAAAGCTCACCGAAGATGCGGTACAGGTCCGGCAGGAAGGAGGTGATATCGTTGCGCTGGATGATGATATTCAGCGTGCCGATGTCAATAACGGAGCGCAGCTCCACAAACTCCTGCCAACTGTTCTTTTGCAGGATGATGCTGTACAGCATCGGGTCCAGCATTTTCTGGTTGTAGTTTTCGCTTACAAAGGTACCGTCGGCACGCTTGATGTACAGGATGCCGTAGGCTTGCAGCTTTTTTACGGCCTCACGCACCGAGTTGCGGCCCGCGCCGAACTGCTTGCACAGTTCCATTTCGGTAGGCAGCTTGTCGCCCGGATGCAAAGTGCCGTCGATGATCTGGGAGATGATCCCGTCCATGACCTGATCGACTACAGACTTTACCGCATTCTTCTGTTTTTCAGGATGTTCCATTGTCATAATTCCGCCTCCAAATCCGGTTTGGTGGATATTCGGGGCCGTTCAACGTGGAACGTTCTGGGGCAGAAAACCTCCAAACATCACACGTTGAACTTCCGCCACTATTTTACCATATCTGAAAAGCGGACGCAACGGTTACGCCATCAAATAGGTGGGCAGCAGGATCAGCTGGGGGAAGGCGACCATCAGGGCAATGCAGACGAAGGTGGCCGCAATGAAGGGCACCAATGTGGGGAATACCTCGCCCACTGTAACGTCCATCAGGTCGCAGGCAACATAGATGCACATGCCCACCGGAGGAGTGACCAGACCCACACCAATGACGACGGTGATCAGGACGCTGAGCACGATGGGGTCGATGCCCACACCCAGAGCAATGGGGTACAGGATGGGCATGAACAGGGTCAGCGTTGCGATGGACTCCATGAACATGGTAACGATGAAGAAGATCAGCAGGATCATGATGAGAATGACAGTGGGGTTGGTGGAGAAGCCCAGCATGGTCTTTGCCACCCACTTGTCAAAGCCTGCGGTGGTCAGCATGACGGTGTACAGCTTTGCAGCGCCAATGACGATGAAGATACGGCCGCTGGTGCGGACGGTCTCTGCAAAGGCGAACTTGATGTCCTCCCACTTGAGTTCGCGGTAGATGATGCCGCCGGCAAACAGACCGTAAACCACAGCGATCACGCCTGCCTCGGTGGGGCTGACGATGCCCATGGTGATGGTGCCCACGATGATGATGGGCATGAGCAGGGCGGGCCAGCTCTCCCACAGGCCGTGCAGCACGGGGCCGATGGAGAAGTGGCCGGGCTCTTTGGGCACGCCTTCCTTTTTGGCCATGAAATAGCTGACGATCATCTGGGCCAGACCGCACAGGACGCCGGGGATGATGCCGCCAAGGAATAGCTTACCGGTGGAGATGCCGCAGATACCGGCAATGACCACCATGGGGATGGACGGGGGAATGATGATGCCGATGGTGGAGGAAATGGCGGTAACGGCAACGGTGAAGTTCTTGGAGTAGCCCTTGCGCACCATTTCCGGCATGAACATACCGGAGACGCCTGCGGTATCCGCAACAGCGGAACCGGAGATGCCCGCAAAGATCATGCTGGAAAGCACGTTCACGTGAGCCAGACCGCCGTAGATGTGGCCGACGATGGAGTAGCAGAAATCCATCAGGCGCTTGGAAATACCGCCCTTGGACATGGTGAAACCGGCGAAGGTGTACAGAGGGATGGCCAGCAGTGCAAAGCTGTTCATGCCCTCAAACATGCGCTGGGCAATGGTAACGGTGCTGCCGCCGCCCAGAAACAGGATGCCGCCGATGGCGGACAGGCCCAGACTCATGGCGATGGGCACGCCCAGAAACAGCAGAACGAAGAACGAGATCAACAGCCATGCGATCATTTGGATTTGCCCCCTTCCGGTTTTGCAGTCAATTCAACGATCAGGTTGAGAACAGCAGACAGGATGCACAGCACACCGGCAATGGGGAAAATGGTGTACACCTGACCCATGGTGAACTGCGGCATGGTGGAAACGGCCTGCTTTGCGCGGGTGCACAGCTGATAGCCGCCGTAAGTGACCATGACGTAGAACAGGATGATGAACACATCACGGATGATCACAACGATCTTTTTGCCCAGCGGGGTCTTGCCAAGGATGGAATCCACCACCTCCACGCGGAGGTTGGAGCCCATGGCATTGATGCCGATGCAGGCAATGAGCATGGACCAGACGTTCAGGTACTGGCTGCTCTCCATGTACCACTTGAAGCCGCCGATGCCGGGGATCAGGCGCAGCACAACGTTTGCGAACAAAATCACCATCATGGCTGCGCACAGAACGGCGGAAATAAGGGTGGTGATCTTGTCCAGAGTGGTTTGTAGTTTTTTCACAGTACAAACTCCTTTCCAAGTGCGGTTCAGACAAAATGCAAAGGGACGAAGGGCACGCCCCCTCGTCCCTTTGCTTCGGTTTTATTTCACGGTTTTGCGGCTTACGGCCTTAGCGGGCTTCTTTCCATGCCTTCAGCTGATCCAGCAGGTCGCCGTAGGTATCGGCATTGTCGGTCAGCACCTTCTCGGTAGCAGCTGCGAACGGAGCCAGCTCCGGGCTGTTGATCTTCATGCCCTTTTCTTCCAGTGCGGAGACCAAGTCGTTGGTCTGCTGCTCGTTCAGCTCACGGTCGTACTCGGCAGATGCCTTTGCAGCATCGGAAACGATCTGCTGCTGGTCGGCGCTCAGCTTGTTCCAGCTGCTCTCGGCAATGGTAAAGCACATGCCGGAGTAGATGTGGTTGGTGATGCTCAGGTACTCCTGCACTTCGTAGAGGTTATTGTTGTAGATAACGGGGATGGGGTTCTCCTGTGCATCGTAGGTCTTCTGCTGCAAAGCCTGATACAGCTCAGAGAAGCTCAGCGGCTGGGGGTTGGCACCCAGAGCGGTCATGGTAGCCATGATGACCGGGTTCTCGGGGGTGCGGATCAGCAGACCGTTCATATCAGCAGGGCTGTTGATGGGGCCCTTGGAGTTGGTGACGCAGCGGAAGCCGTTGCAGTAGTGAGCCAGCACGCGCATGTTCTGCTCCAGCAGGCCTTCCTCGGCGGCAGCCTCGATATCGCTGTCCATGAATGCCCATGCATCATCGAAGGTCTCAAACTGGAAGGGCAGTGCGGAGATGCCCATCTTGGCATCGTAGGTAGCAAAGTTGGAAGCATCGGTGATGATGATATCCACCGTGCCGGAATCCAGAGCGATGGAGTTGATCAGGTCGGCATCGCCGCCCAGCTGGCCGGAGGGGTACAGCTGAACTTCCACAGCGCCGCCGGTCTTTTCGGCAACTTCTTCTGCAAACTGCTTTGCGCCCTTTGCACGGGGGTCCTCTTCGTTGGTGGAGAAGCCCAGCTTCAGGGTGACAGCCGAGCCGGAAGCAGCAGCGGAAGAACCGGTAGATGCTGCGGTGGAGCCGGTGGAAGCAGCAGTGCTGGTGCCGGAGCCGCCGCAGGCAGCCAGACCCAGAGCGGCGGCGGAAATACCGGCCACCTTCAGGAAGTCACGACGGGAAATCATCTTTTTCATAAGAATTCTCCTTCAAAAAATATCTTCTCCTGAGCCGGTCTCGTGCTCCGGCTCTTGTTCCTTTTTAAATGGTGCCTTTCTTTTCCAGAGCCTTTTTCAGCTCTGCGGCGCCAAAGCGGGGGCTGCTGAGCACCACCTTGCCAAACTTATCCGCGATGTACTGCTCGCAGTAGGCCATGCTGCCCTGTGCAAACACGATCACATCCACCTTGTCGGCAATGGTGCCGGCCATCTCGGTCATGCGGGCCTTGAACTGGTCCTGATCCAGACCGAACGCACCGTCCACCAAGCAGTCCACCAGCTCCACATGCTTGTTGCACTCGCGGGCCATGCGCAGGATGGTGCCCTTGGTGGGCTCCAGCGTAGTGGGCAGGGTAGCCATGACGCCGATGCGCTGGCCCTTGCGGACGGCCTCGCGGCACATTTCTTCGTCCACGCGGACGATGGGCACGCCGATGTACTTTGCCACATCCTGTGCGCTGTCGGCAACTTCGCCCACGCTGCTGCACAGGTTCAGCATGGCGTCCACGCCTTCCTCAGCGGCCTTCATGTACATGCCGATCAGGCGGGCAGCCGGTGCGGTGGTCACATAGCCTGCCGCGCGGACGTCTGCCAGAATGCTGGGGTCTTGCAGGCTGTACAGCTCCACATCCTCGCCCAGCTGCTTTTTGACCTCCTGCTCCACCAGTTCGATCAGTTCCGGGGTGGTGCTGGTATAGATCAGACCTACCTTCATAACGGAAAAGCCTCCTTTTGTTTTTCGCGTTCTCGTGCCGGGCAAGCCCGCAGCAAAGATTCTTTGCTACATCCTACCTTTAGTTCAATCTCAACAACTTGCCCGCCTTTACATCCTACCATTAGATTACTCTTCGACCTGCAAAAAGTAAATTGGCGAATAGCCGATATTTCGGGCCGGTTTTAGTCGTTCTGCACAAATGTGGGATGCAAGTGGTGAAAAATTCACTTCTTTCTGGACATCATCCCATCTTGCGGCGTATAATACCCTTAAATAAAAAGACCGGGAAGGAGCCTGCGGAACATGAATCCGTTTCAAAGTGATAACATCTGGAAAAAGAAGGCCCGGCAGGGCAAGGCGCAGCAGCATCCGCTCACGCCGCAGCAGGAGTGGCAAAAGCAGGTGAGCAGCAGCAGCCTGTGGCTGGGCGGCGGTGTGGTGCTGCTGGCGCTGTACCTTGCCGCCATCCGCACCGGCACCGTAGCGCTGGATGCCAGCGCCATTGTGCTGATCGTGGTGGTGGGGTGCTTTTGCATCTACACCGCCGCATCCCTCGGCAAGCTGATGAAGAATAAGCCGGAGGAAAAGGCAGCGAAGAAGAAAAAGAAAGCCAAAAAAGGTTGATATTTCATTTAAAATGGCTCCGCGTGCGCTGCGCCATAAACAGCGGAAAATTATTTTTGTATATTGCAAAGCCGGAATGACTGCGGTCATTCCGGTTTTGCTTTTTCACGGGAAGGGGTCGTAATGATAAAATGCATCTGCGGGCGTTCGCTCCCCTGCGGGGAGCTGTCGCGCAGCGACTGAGGGGCCTATAAATCGGCGTAACACAAAAAATCCTTTAGCGCAGCGACTTGGATTTTTTGTATGGAGCCCAACTGCTTTGGGGTTACTAGGGGCGTGCAGCCCCTAGTTCGTGCCTCCCGCGCCTCGAAAGTAGCGGGTGCTTTTCTGGTTCTCTTTTGGCACGCAAAAGAGAACATATCCGGCGGCAATGCTTTTTACAAAAAGGCAAAAACTTCAAACACGCGACTACGCTCTGCACGGGAAACAACCTATTTCCGTGAAAAAGCAAAACAGCCAGACCCGCGGGTCTGGCTGTTTTGCAATCATTAAAAATAATTTTTCCTCTGATATTGTCAGAGCGAACGCGGCGGCAATTCTAAATCGTCAGGCTGTCAGCCCAGCAGGATCTCCACCGCTTCCCGCAGGGTGGGCACCTCGCCCACATTGCCCGGGAAGATGATGTACGGCGTGCCGGGGAACAGGCTCTCGGTGCCGGTCTGCCAGACCGGGATACCGGGCCGGATCTGGCCCAGCACCTTGGCGCACTTTACGCGCAGAGCCTTTACGCCCACGTCGCTGCTGGTGATGCCTCCCTTGGCCACCACAAAGGCCGGAGAAGCCGTCAGCCTGCCCACGCAGCTCTGCAAGGCATCGCTGATGGCCACGCTGCGCACGAGGGCAGCTTCCGGGGTGTCGTCCGGCAGGGTGAGCACCACACGCTTGGTGGATACGCAGCAGGTGATGCCCTTTGCGATCTGCTGTGAGCAGTGGGCCACGATGGCGGCAGCTTCCTGTTCCAGTGCGCCGGGCACCAGAACCTTGTCGCTGTCCATCTCAATAAACTCGATCCCCTGTACTTTTTTCAGCTCTTCCAGCTGGGCAGTGGTCTTTTTGGTGTGGCTGCCCACCACGATGATGCCGCCTGCTTTGCTTTCCTGCGTGACCATTTTTTCACGGCTCAGCAGCGGCTGGTCGGAAATATTGCCAATGGCTTTGACCAGTGCCGCCGCACTGCGGATGGTAAAGTGGCGGCCCTTTGCCATGGCGCGGTACAGCGCCACCGCAAACACCTTCACGTCGCAGTCGGCCACCGCGTTCACGATGATGTGGCCGTAATCGTGCACGGCCAGCAGCTGGGCCTCGATGCCGTCAAAGTCCATGGCGCGCAGGCTTGCCAGCGAGATGCAGGTCACGTCTCCCGCATGGACTTTTCTGCCGGTTTTTTCCTCAATGTATTCGCACAGATTGCTGGCGTGGTAGCCAAAGGTCTCATCCTTGGCAAATTCGGTCTGGCCGCAGGGCACCAGTTCCGCGCCGTAGCGTACATAATGCACGTTATCCAGTGTAAAACGTCCACCCTCGCGGAAGTAGGGGCACAGGATGTCGCCATCCATCTTGTAACCGTTCTCTTCTTCCGTCACCTCGCGCAGCAGGTCGGTCTCCAGCGGGTAGTGACCGCGCAGGGTGGAGTCGCCGCGGCTGATGATCAGATAATCCATGCCGAACTCGCGGGCCACCTTGGCAGTGTTCTCGGCGATCTCACGGTGCGCCTTGGTGGTCTCGGCCACGGTGAAGCCGCGGCTGTTGGTGAGGATGAAGAACAGCTTTTCCGGCGCGGCAAAGCCCTTTCGCAGGCTTTCTACCGTCCAATCTGTATAAACATAGATATCATGTACCGTTTGTACACCGGTGGGGTCGTCGTCCAGCACAATGATCTTGCGGCTGCTGGCGGCAGCTTCGGCGGCAAGGGCGGCGTTCAGCTTCTCCTCGTCCACCTGCGGAAAGCTGGCCAGCACGTCAGCATTGCGAACCTGTTCCATTGCAGCTCCTCCTTATTCGTACAGCACCTGCGCGATCAGCACCAGCGGCTCGTCGCCCAGACAGGCGATCTGGTGGGTATCGCCGGGCATGGCGGCAATGATGTCGCCCTTTTCCAAGATCTGCGTTTCCCCGTTGATGATGTGGGTGGCACGACCGGAAACAAGGACCATGCTCTCCATTTCGTGCTCGTGGGTATGCTTGCCAATGCTCACGCCCGGTGCCAGCGTGTGGCGCACATAGGCGCGGCCCTTGCCCAGCATTTCGGCCGGAGCGTCCAGCAGGCGCTCCATCATCACGGTGCCTTCGCCGCCCATGCAGTTCGGGATCGGAGTGGGTTTCATCTCAGAAGCTTTCTTGTATAACATCCCATGTTCCACCTTTCCATTCAGTCCGTTTCGGCAGGGCGTTTTGCCTTTTCAAACATCCTACCTTTCAAGTTACCACCATTATACATGACCACAAGCGGAATAGCAATATTTTTTCAAGAAAAGCTGTTCAATTTTGTGCAAGGCGTTTTGTGCAGCTTGCAACGAAATGCCGAAGGACCGGAGCGATGCGAACCATGGGAACTGTGCGGCCAATGGGCTTTTCCCGAAGGATCGTGATCCGGAAATAGCTGACGGATGGAAGTTTTGTTGCATGGTGTTTGAAGCCCAAACGGACCGCTTATTCGCTGCGGTTCAGCGAAGATGAAACTTTTGAGGATACCACGCGCGGACGAGCCAGAAAAATCATGGACGGAAATCAGAAAAACAGCTGATACTGATCCATCACCGTGCAAAGGGAAGCCGGGTGCTGCTGTTCGTCCGTGAATTCAAGTCGGACTCCCGTTTTGGCGGTGCGGCCGCCTGCACCTATTTGGGAACGGCGAACTATGTGAAACATGCGGGCTCCCGCCCGATGAACATCACATGGAAGCTGGATCGCCCGATTCCAGCAAAGTTCCTCAAAAAGACCAATAAGCTGGTGGTCGGTCAAAAGGAGAAAGGTATGAAAACTGTTCGTGTTGTGGCCGCTGTGATCTGCGACTCCATTGCTTGTTGGTACCAACTTGCCCTGCTTGCTGCGAATGTGAACATCTTTTGAATTGCAAAATGATTTTTCAGTTGCTATACTGAGCTTATCAAAGTTTTTTCGGGAGGATGCCGCAGTGACTGCACAGACAATGCAAATCGGGAGCCGACCTTGCCGCATTTGTGGCGAACTCCACGCAGAATACCTACTGCTCCAAATGACCGGCGAACACGAGATGCAAAGTATGGACAACGAAGTGGATGCTATCGCGCAGAGCGGCCGGAACTTTCTGTTTGCCGCCGTTCCGGTCTCAAACTGGAACGATGCACTTTCTCCGTGGGAAGCCCCTGCCGTGTGGGGAAAGCAAGGTTTCGGCGGCAATGCTGCGGACACGCTGTGCTTTCTGACAGAACAGGTCATTCCTACATTGAAACAGCGATTCAATCTCCCGGAGAGTGTCAAAATCATTCTGGGCGGCTACTCGCTGGCCGGGCTGTTTGCGCTGTGGGCATCCACCCAGACCGATTTGTTCTACGGTGTTGCCGCTGCCTCGCCCTCGGTGTGGTTTCCGGGCTGGATGGAGTTTGAGCAGCAACACCCCATGCAGACGCAGCACATTTATCTGAGCCTTGGCGACAAGGAGGAATGCACGAAAAACGCCGTCATGGCTGCGGTAGGCGATAACATCCGCACTCTGCACAGTCGGCTTGCAGAGCGCGGCACAGACTGCACCCTCGAATGGAACAACGGTGGACACTTTAAGGATGCTGATTTGCGCACCGCAAGAGCATTTCAGTGGGTGATGGAGGAAAGTTGATGAGCATTTTGATTGATGCAGATGGCTGTCCGGTGGTCGATCTGACGTTGCAAATTGCAAGACAGTTCGGTGTTCCGGTCATCATCCTGTGCGACACCTCCCACCAAATCGAGCGGGAAGGTGCGCAGACGCTGGTTTTCGACAAGGGCGCAGACAGCGTAGACTTTGCCCTTGTCAACCGGGTGAAGCCGGGGGATGTGGTCGTGACACAGGACTACGGTCTGGCGAGTATGTGCCTTGCCAAGTGCGCCCGGGTGCTGAACCAGAACGGTCTGGAGTACACCGCCGACAACATAGACGCTCTTATGTTGCGGCGGTATGAAAACAAAAAGCTCCTCCGTGCCGGGAAGCACCCAAAGGGAAGTGCAAAACGGTCGAAGGAGCAGGATGAAGCATTTGTCACCACGCTGACAAATATTTTTGTAACCATCTAATTTTTCTTGAATTAAGAACTTGAATTGCAAGGGGCTGTTGCAAAATAGCAATACGATAGCAATTTCCACAAAGAAATAGCGCAAAATCAGAAACCCGGAACACTTTTTAAGCAGTTTTGGCCGAGAAAAGGTTCCGGGTTTTGTGCATTATTTTTTTTTATGGAGCTATTTTGCAACAGCCCCTTGCGGTCTGCGGACCGCCGCCCTGTTCTCATCCTCACCATCTTAGCCGCAAAAAAGGCACCAGCCTGAGCTGATGCCTTTTGTTGGCGGAGATGGTGGGATTCGAACCCACGTGCCCGGTTAAGGACAAAACGATTTCGAGTCGTTCTCGTTACGACCACTTCGATACATCTCCATATTTAGCTTTTACAGTATAGCAAAAAAGCCGTGCTCCGTCAACCGTTTTTTCCGGCGGGGCACGGCTCTGCCGGCTCCGAAACAGTGTGGTCCCCGCTTTTATCTGCGGCAAGTTTACGCACACGACCCCGCCGTCTCTGCAAGTGCAGAAACGACGGGGCATTTCATTTATGCTTCGTCTGTGCTGTAAGACTGCTGGGCCTTAAGCCAATGGTAACACTGGGTCATGGTGGCCTGCACGTAAGCCTGCACCCACAACGTACCCACGCCAAGGCACAGCGCGCCCACGATGTACCAGCCGATAAAGCTCAGATGCAGCAGAAAGATCTCGCCCTTATAGCCACCGGTCAGGGCAGCGCTGGCGTCCAGACACTGCCGCCATGTATAGTCCGGATGCTCGGCGCGGACGTAAAACGACATCGACCAGCCCAGTGCCTTGACGATGCCCGGCACCACCAGCAGCAGCGACCACAGCACGATGAAGATGCTCTGCATCAGGTTCAGCAGAAAGCTGCCGCTGAAGTCCTCGGTAAAGCCGGCCGCGAGGTCGTGCAGGTCCATGGGCCGGCCATCTGCACTCTGTTTCAGGAACATGCGGGCCGCGCTGCAACTCAGCGGGCCGCCCACCAGAAGCAGCACCGCAAGGCCCACGCCGCGGCCGCGGTTCCCGATGCCGACCACCGCCGATTGCAGCAGCATCACCAGCACCGCGCACAGCCAGCCGGTGCCAAAAATTTTTCCGCCCAGCTGGGCCCTTGCCTTTTGCTTGAGTTCCGCGTTGTTCATCTGCAAGCCCTCCTTGCGCGTTTTTTCCAGTATAACACAGCTGCGGCCCGCTGGAAAGCAAAAAATCTTTTGTGCGGCCCTACCATTTCCGCCGCCGGGAGGTTATAATAAAGAGGTATGCGTTTGCAAAAACGGGCAGAACCCTGCCCTTACTTAAAGGAGACACTTCCAATGGCACAACCAAGACAAGACATGGGCAGCGGCAGCGTAAAAAAATTGATGCTGCAACTGATGATCCCGGCTGTGGTAGCGCAGGTGGTGAACCTGCTGTACAACATCGTGGACCGCATTTACATCGGGCACATCGCGGGCATCGGCGCGGCTGCGCTCACCGGCGTGGGCCTGTTCACCCCCATTTTGATGCTGCTGAACGCCTTTGCCATGCTGGTAGGCGCAGGCGGCGCACCGCGCACCGCCATTGCGCTGGGGCAGGGGGACAAGCAGCAGGCTGAGAAGATCATTTCAAACAGCTTTACGGTACTGATGTGCTTTGCGGTGGTGCTGACCATCGGCTTTTATGCGGGTGCCCCTGCGCTGCTGCGGCTGTTTGGTGCCAGCGATGCCACGCTGCCATACGCCCTGAGCTACAGCCGCATTTACATTCTGGGTTCCGTGTTCGTGCTGCTGGTGCTGGGCATGAACCCCTTTATCACCACGCAGGGCTTCGCCAAGACCAGTATGCTCACCACCGTGATCGGCGCGGTGATCAACATCATCCTTGACCCCATCCTGATCTTCGGGTTTGGGCTGGGCGTGCAGGGCGCAGCCATTGCCACGGTGCTCAGTCAGGCCGTGGGCGCGGCGTGGATCCTGCGCTTCCTCACCGGCAAAAAGACCATTCTGCACCTGCGCAAAGACGATCTCCGCCCGGAAAAGCCGATCATCCTGCCGGTGCTGGCGCTGGGCATCTCGTCTTTTGTGATGCTTTCCACCGAGAGCCTGCTTTCCATCAGCTTCAGCTCCAGTCTGGCGCGGTACGGCGGCGACGTGGCCGTGGGCGCCATGACCGTCATTACCAGCGCATCCCAGCTGTGCACCCTGCCCATTCAGGGCATTTGTCAGGGCGGCCAGCCGGTTATGAGCTTCAACTTCGGCGCGGGCAAAAAAGCCCGCGTCAAGGAAGCGTTCCGCTTCCAGCTGACCTTATGCGGGGCGTACACCTGCATCTTCTGGCTTTTGATGATGCTGTTTCCCGGCGCGGTGGCGGGCATCTTTACTTCGGACCGTGCGCTGATCCAGTACACCACATGGTCTATGCGCATTTACATGGCCGGCATTTTTGCCATGGGCTTCCAGATCGGATGCCAGCAGAGCTTTATGGCGCTGGGGCAGGCCAAGGTGAGCCTGCTGCTGGCCTGCCTGCGCAAGATCATCCTGCTGATCCCGCTCATCTTCATCCTGCCGCACCTGCTGCCGGACCCGGTGTTCGGTGTGTTTCTGGCCGAGCCGGTCAGCGACATTCTGGCCGCCACCATCACCACCATCACCTTCTTTGCCCGGTTTGATAAGATCCTCGACTGCGGTGCGGCAAAGGTTTGATTTTTTTGTATGCAGAAAGGGCATCTGCCGTTGGCAGATGCCCTCGCTGTTTATTCGGGAAACCCTGACCGGCGCTGAAAAATCAGTCCATGTTCAGAGCGCTCTTGAGGTTGTTCTTGTAGATATCCGCCTTGGCACCGTAGATGACCTGCACGCCATCTGCGACCTGAACGACGCCGTTTGCACCGGTCTTTTGCTTCCAGTCGGCATCCGGCATCACAAGAGCCTTGTCCTTGACCTTGACACGGAGACGGGTGAAGCAGGCATCCACGTGGAGGATGTTGTCTGCGCCGCCCAGACCCTCAATGATGGTGGCCAGCATCTCGTCGCTCATTTTCTTGTCCAGCTTCTTGACTTCCTGGCCTTCATCCTCGCGGCCGGGAGTCTTGTAGTTGAACTTGGTGATCATGAAGCGGAAGGTGAAATAGTACAGGAAGAAGCAGGGAATGCCAATGATAAACACCCAGATCCAGTTAGAGCCTTTATCCGCCTGCATGATGCCATTGAAGATGGTGCTCAGGAAGGGGCCGCCGAAAGAGCTGGGGCCGGGGATGTTCACCTTGCAGATGTAGGTCAGCAGGTAGGCCAGACCGGCGTAACCGGCATGCACCACGAACAGCAGCGGCGCAGCAAACAGGAAGCTGTACTCGATGGGCTCGGTGATACCGGTAAAGATGGAGGGGATGATGGCCGCGATCAGCAGCGCCTTGACCTGAGGCTTACGCTCCGGCTTGGCGCAGTGGTACATGGCCAAGGCCGCACCGGGCAGGCCAAACATGGCAAAAATGACCTTGCCGTTCATGATGAAGCGGGTGATGTTCACATCAAACATGGCATCCGGAGAAGCCAGCATAGCGTTGTAGATGTTCACTGCGCCTTCATACAGCGTGCCGTCAATGACCATGGAACCGCCAAGGTTCGTAAAGAAGAACGGCGTGTAGATGAAGTGGTGCAGACCGAAGGGCAGCAGAGCACGCTCTGCCAAGCCATAGATCACACTGCCTGCCATGCCGGTGTCATAAATGATCTCGCCCATGAAGCCAAGGCCGGTTTGGACGAAAGGCCATACCACAGACATTACCAGACCCAGCGCAGAGCAGGCCAGCAGAGAGATCATCGGCACGAACTTTGTGCCCGAGAAGATACCAAGCACCGGCGGCAGCTGGATATTATAATATTTGTTGTGCAGCTTTGCAACCAGCAGTCCCACCAGAATGCCGCCGAACACGCCGGTATCCAGCGATGCGATGCCCATGACCATGGACTGACCGGTCTTCATGGCTGCGGGGTCCAGAATACCCAGACTGGTCAGCAGGATATTCATCACATTGTTCATGGCGAGGAAGCCAATCACGCTGGACAATGCCGCAATGCCCTTTTCCTTTTCCGCATAGCCGATGGCAACGGAAACAGCAAAAATGATCGGCAGAAAGGAGTTGATGGTGTTGCCCATGGCCTTGAGCAGGTTGAAGAACAGCTTGACATAGGTGTTGCCCAGCACCGGCCACAGTGCTACGATGTTCTTGGTCGTGAACGCAGAACCAATGCCTACCAAAATGCCTGCGATGGGCAGGATCATGACAGGCGTCATCAGAACTTTTCCCAGTTTCTGGAACTGAGAAAAGGAGACCTTTTTCTCTCTCTTCTCCATGATTTACCTCCTGAGGGTCTTAGTGCAGTTCGGGCCAGTAGCCCTTATTGGCTTCGATCATCTTATCCAGGATCTTACGTGCCACCTTGGCAGAGGGAACCGTCTTGTTCATTGTGAATGCTTCCAGAGCCTTCTGGTAGGAGTGCTCAAAGTAAGCGTCTACGATCAGCTTTTCCGAAGAGACCTGCTGCATCATCATGCCCAGCTGGAACTGGGGGATGTTGCCGATGGTAACAGGCTCCGGGCCCCACTTGCGCAGGTAGCAGGGAACTTCCACCATGGCATCATACGGCATCTGGGGGATGCAGCCCTGGTTTTCCACGATGACCAGATAGCGGTCCGCATTGTTATAGGCAATGGAACATGCCACATCCACGATGAAATCGCCAAATGCATTGAACAGGTTCAGGTTTGCTTCCTTCTTGCCGCCGCTCTCGCGGATCAGCTTTGCCTGCTCGATCATATCCTTCTCGCGGCCATCCATGACCATATTGGCACGCGTGTAGTTGGGGTCCATGTCCTCAGCACTTTCCTTGGCATACAGATAGTATTGCAGGTAGGTGTTGGGCAGGTACTCGGGGAAATCGGTGAGGATCTCCTTAAAGTTCTCCCATGTGTGACGCCAAGAAGGATCGGAGTGGTGCTTATCATGCGAAGCAGCCAGACCGAACTTCATGATCTTTTCCTTCAGCTCCGGCATACGGTCCACGCCGCTCTTGTCGTACAGATGGGTCCACCAGCCAAAGTGGTTCAGGCCAAAGTAGACCGGGTCCACATCGTTGTACTTTTCCAGACCCAGCATCTTTGCGAAGGACAGCATGATCGCTACCGGCATATCGCAGATGTTCAGGATCTTGTAGTTGTTGTACTTGCGGCGGGTAGCCTCAGCCACGATCGCAGCAGGGTTGGAGTAATTGATGATCCATGCCTCGGGTGCGTACTTGCGCACATCGTCGATCACCTGGAACACGGCGGGGATGGAGCGCAGGCCGTATGCCATGCCGCCGGGGCCGCAGGTCTCCTGACCCACAACACCAAACTCCAGCGAGATCTTCTCATCCTTCTCGCGCATTTCCATACCGCCCTGACGGATCTGGGCAAAGGCGAAGTCGATATCGGTGTAAGCCTTCTCCGGGTCGGTGGTGGTAAAGTAGACGCACTCCGGGTCCAGCTTTGCGATCAGGGAGCCGCACAGGGTATCCACCAGCTCCAGACGGTCCGGGTCGATATCGTACAGCACCAGCTTTTTCAGCGGAAAGCGGTCAAGATTTGCGATCAGGCTCTGGATAATGCCGGGGGTATGGCTGGAGCCGCCGCCGACAATAACAACTTTAAATCCTTCCATTTTTGAAACCTCACATTCAGTTAGCAATTGAGTTTCTCATTTTACCCTTGCGCGCGCTTTGGAGATTGACTATAATATAATCGATATAAACAATTTTTTAAAGATATTTGGAAAGTTTTGAATCAATGTACCTAAGTTGAAACAATTTCAGGGTCTGAAAATATTTTCACACCTGCTAACTTTCTTCAAAACCTTCCCTGCCGGAGGACACCATGGACTTTTTTACCCGCATTGCCGAACACACGCCCCAGCTGAACAAAAACGATAACGAGCTTCTTTCTTACTGCATCCGCAACCACACCGAGATCGCAAACCTCAAGGTGACGGAACTGGCGGACCGGCTGTTCATCTCACCGGCTTCTGTTGTCCGCTTTTGCAAAAAGCTGGGTTTCAGCGGTTATTCCGATTTTAAAGCGTCCCTGCGCATGGATCTGTTTGAACCGGAGGAAAAGCCGCGAAAGTCCCACCCGACCGACTTTTTCCGGGATATCCACAAAACCATCGAGATGGTTCCGGAGGAGACCGTGGAGCGTATCGTGGAGCTGATCCACCGCAGCCGCCGCATCGAGCTGTATGCCGTAGGCAGCAGCCGGATGCCCGGCTCCGAACTGGCAAAGCGGCTGCAAACCATCGGCAAAGCCGCCTTCTGTTACGACGACAGCACCCTGATGAACATCAGCGCCCGGCAGCTGACTGCCGATGATCTGGTGCTGGCGCTTTCCATTTCCGGCGAGACAAGCCTGATCATTGCCGCAGCCACGGTTGCCAAGAGCCGGGGCGCTTCACTGGTTTCCTTTACAAATCTGGGCAGCAACACCCTCAGCGGCATGGCCGATGAAAACCTGTATGTCAACGCCACAAACTTTGTCTGTTCCGGCATTCAGGTGCAGTCCCGCGTGCAGCTGCTGATGCTGTGTGAATATCTTTTTTTCCGGTACATTGAGACCTATAGCAACGACTGCCCGCCGCAGTAAGCGGCAAACAAAAAAGAGGCTGTTGCAAAATAGCTTCCTGAAAAAACAATGCACAAAACCCGGAACCTTTTCGGGGCCAAAATGGCTCAAAAAGGGTTCCGGGTTTCTGATTTTGCATTATTTCTTTGTGTAAGTTGCTATCGCATTTTTATTTTGCAACAGCCCCTTGTTTTCGATTTATTTCCCCGCCAGCAGAATAGCCAGCACGGCTTTCTGCACATGCAGGCGGTTCTCGGCCTCGTCAAAAATTTCCGGTGCGTGCTGCTCGAACACGGCGGAGGAGATCTCCTCGCCCCGGTGGGCGGGCAGGCAGTGCAGCACCATGACGTCGG
>ERZ1034998.487-NODE-487-length-25723-cov-4.770259_pt1 | contig 25723 bp, 24 predicted proteins | sample MGYA00520621_ERZ1034998 | MGnify/ENA primary metagenome ERZ1034998 (study PRJEB33766, sample SAMN09781748) | gut metagenome | biome: gut microbiome | host: Homo sapiens | place: Madagascar | study: EMG produced TPA metagenomics assembly of the PRJNA485056 data set... | reverse complement strand
TATCTTCATAACAGAATCCTTCCGGATAAAAAATTTCCTGCTTTATAAAATTTGATCTCTTATAAATCTTATTCCACGCGTATACATTGGTACGATATTCCTCCAGCAAAGCCGAACGGATATCATCTCCTTGTATATCTATAATTCCATGCGCCGCTTCTTCTGTTTGTCGGCCCGGATATTCCGTACATCTCCGGAATCCGCACATTGCAAGATCACACCCTTTCGCAATACCATTTATGTATAGATCCTCATACATCTCTGGTTGAATCCAATCATCTGAATCTACGAATGCAATGTACTCCGTCGATGCATGTTTTATCCCTACGTTTCTCGCATGACTTAGTCCAGCATTTTGTTCCAGATCAATGACTTGGATATTCTGTGGATATTGCTTCTCATAATTTCTTAAGATGTCCAGTGTATGATCCGTTGACGCATCATTTACCAAAAGTATCTCCATCTTATTTAACCCAATTGTCTGATGAAGAATACTCTGAATACAGCGTTCTACATACGCTTCCACGTTATAACAGGGCACTATAACACTTACAACCGGATTATATGTCGGCAGCACTCCTGTGTTCCTGTAATACAGCTGCATGATCCGGGCAAATTCCTTCTCTGAATCCAGGTACTCCTCCGCAAGCTCTGTCGCACGCACGGACATAGCATTATACTTATCCGTATCTATCATATACGCCAAAATCTCCCGCTGCATCGCTTCATAATCCTTGCAGCAAAAATCCTCCCCTACGATACCGGCAACGTCCCCATAATCAACAGTTACCACCGGCAGTCCCTTACTCATCGCTTCTACAACCGATGTTCCTCCGCCCCGGCGGATCGGATTTACGTATAAATCAAACTGTTCCACAACTGATAATATATCCTTGGCGAATCCCACATTCACCACATGTCCTGTAAGTGCCGGATGTCGTGACATCTTCTCTGCAAAATCTGCACACCCTCCGACAATTCCGACTTGTAACTTCTTGTTTTGTGGTGTTTTTTCCACACACTGTTCTAACATGCAAAGGAATTCATCTGTAATTTCCTCCTTCAGGCGTCCCCCAACGACCGCGAGTGCAAATGCATCATCCTCTATACCGATTGATGCTCTTGTGATTGTATGCGTCTGTGGTTTCAAAGAAAACGTAAACTTTCCCGGGATAATATGTTCTCCGGATTTCCCCATACGTTCCAGAAGCGCATAGCTTTTTTCTAACATGTTCTGATCAATCACCTGATAATCTGCCAATGTCATTGCCAGTCCCGATTGTATCGTACCCACTGTGATAACCGGAACGAATTCATTCAGTAATCCTGCGATCAGACTGGTGCCCCCAACCAATACAATGGACGCAGGTTTAATTGCCTGTACAAACGAAATCAACTCCAAAATACCATCTTCATCCGGCATAGTTTGGGCACACTGATAAAAACGGAACGTCTCTCCCTGCCATGACACATGATCCTGTGTTGAAAGTTCAGGTATATAATTCCCAATACTTGCATTCTCAAAATAAATACAGTTCGCCGGGGATAACAGCTCTGCAGTATTTACAAGCATGACGTCCTGTCCAAATCTCTTTTTTAAGACATAACACCGATCCAACGCCGTCTTTGTCGGTCCATGTTCCGCTGTCAGATACTGTTCTACCAATACAATCGATATGCCTTTATTCAGCTCCGATGCTGCAATTTTTTTGAGTGGGATATTTAACTGCTCTTTACACGCCCGCAGAATATCCTCGAGCAATCCCCATGCCATCCGGACGATATCTTCGGTATTGCAAACCGGATATTGAAATATAATGGAATTAATCTGCTGAAACAGAAAATATTTCTGTTTATAATCGAGCTCATATGCCATCTTGACCATCATGATCAGGTTCTTCAGCATCATCTCGTTCGGATAAACGGCAATCGCGAAAGAATATAACCAGATGTTCGTCGTAATGCTGCTCCCCTCTTCCCGCAAAATGGCATCCGCGATTTCTTTTCTCACGGACATCTCCTGTGATTTCGCCATTTTTATCAACATCTCATTATCATCCGGGCTGATGGTTCCCTGCTGCAACAAATTGATAATTTTTTCTTTTAACTCCATAATATCCATCTTGCTATACCCCCTGTAATTCCACCCTACTCGTTTGTAATCTCTGATTCTACTTTTGCAATTTCATCTATGATGCAATCCGTACTGTCTGCAATTCCCTGATACAATTTTGCACTGTTCTTGTACAGCCGAATCGATTCCTGTATATCATCCTTCAATGTCTGATATACTTCTTTGCCAAAATCATAATTTGCCTGTGCAGAGATCTTCTTCACCAGAATATGTTCTTCCATATCTGCATAATAGGCATCCAATTCCCGATTGCGCTCATTAATCTTCTTTAGCACTTCTTTATCGAATTTGCCGGTTTCAAGCATATGCGCCGCCAACGTACAATCCCGAGCGCCTACTGCCATCTTGTCTGTAAGAGTCTGAACATGTTCCCGCATCAACGAAAGATTATCCAACACCTTTTTCTTTCCTTCTTCTTCGAACAAACGAGGTACAGCCTCTATCCGTCCTGTCACGTCATATTCGACAGTACAATAGGTGTCAATGGCCTCCTGCAAAGTCATAATCCTTGTATGCTTCTTAAACGCGCCACCCTCTGTCGCATCTATAAAATCTATATCCGGATTCCGGTATGCCAGATCCTCGATACTTCGGATAAAGGTATAATAATCTTTCTTTGTCAGCACATCATTTCCATAGATATCCTTCACATATAAGGTCGGACTGTTAAACGATGTATTCTGATTCAAATTTTCTCCATCGGCATACTGCTTATTTCCTGTCATGGCCAGATCCTGTCCGATCATGATGATTCGCTTAAATCCCCACTCTTTGGCAAGAGCCATCGCGTCGAGTGCAACCGAACCGCCTGCAAATACCTCTGTAATCGAAGATCCTTCCTCCCGGAACATCCTCTGCCATGTCGCGGAATCCGATGAATAAAACACCAGATTCTTTGATTTTACCATATCCAAAACCTTCGTATTTGCCGTCGCATCTGCAAGCAGAAAAACGTCCGATAAGCCTTCCGCTGTAAAGTTCTTAAGTTCTTTGTTCGTATCCACAGTAATGGCAAAATCCGGAACGATTCCATGTGCCATAACCGTGTTGATTGCCGAGTCAACGACAATCGTAACCGCTTTCCCCTTTACCTTCTTTAACAGATCCACATTCTTTTTTAATGATGGTCCTGCAGCCACAATAATCGCAGGGATATCCTCCGGGAAATAATTTTTATACTCTGCCCCACTCCGGCAATCCGGAAGGAACCGCATATTCCGCACACTGGCAAGTCCGATTTCCTTCCCCACCTTAATCAGAGTGTTCGTCTGTATCCGGTAATACTCATATTTATCCCGTATTACCTGCCTATAATGGTCATACGATTCCGGAAATACTTTTTGATACACCGGTATTGCCATATAACGGTTCGTAAACTCGTTTGCCTCACTGATATAATCCAGCAGAAATTCTGCAAAATCATCTGCATTGTATGGTTCTACGACTATATGAAACCGCTTATCTGCCAGAAGCTCTGTTATATCAATATTGTGCATAACTGCAGAGAAAACTTCCTTGCTCGGCTCATAGACATAGATTGCTACACCTTCTCCATTTTCTCTAAGGTATGTTCTTGCAAAGCTTCCATTTGCAAGTCCAAACATACACAAAAAGGCGTTCTCCGGCATAGTAGCGTATTCTGACATGAGTTTCTCTGCTTCTTTGGCTGGGTTATAAGTAGAATTCATATAATTGTCTTTGCCTTCCATATGGCAGCCGACAATCCATTCTCCATTCTTTGCCTGTGTAGCAAAAGCAAACTCATTTTCTTCCAGACTGCTATCCCGGGAGAATGCCTCCCAGAGTGTCTTATGATGTTGTTCTAATGTATTTAGGTTGTTCTCATATATGGTTTTCATCGTATACCTCTCTATATCGAAACTCTAACTACATTTTATAATAAATCAAGTATCTCCACAAGTTCATATGTGATCAGATCTGCCATCAAGGTTCCGTCCTCTTCTTCCATCGCTGATAAAATCGGCGTCAACGCATCTGTGATTAACCGCTGCTGTAATCCCTCATCCTGTATACCTGACGCAATTAACGATAAGTTTGGAATCACACCATTCATTGCAGCTATCCCATCCGATACACGTCCCTGATATAAGGTATCTGCAATTGTAAGCAATGTTTCTTTTGTATCTTGTATTAATTCCCGTTCCATAAAAACCTCCTTATACAAAATATGGCTGACCCGCAAGCGAGCCAGCCAATAAATTGTTCAATAATATGAAATTACTGAAGTAATGAGAGTACACCCTGTGTAGACTGATTTGCCTGAGCCAACATAGACTGTGCAGCCTGCTGAAGAATATTATTCTTCGTGTAGTTGGTCATCTCTGTAGCCATATCAGTATCACGAATCTGTGATTCTGCAGATGTCAGGTTCTCTGAGTAGTTCTCGAGGTTATCGATTGTGTACTCAAGTCTGTTCTGCTTAGCACCAAGCTCAGATCTTGCTGCAGATACAGTCTTAATAGCAGATGTGATAAGCTTCATAGCTGCAGATGCACCACTGTGTGTGAACATGTTCATGTGAGTCTCACCTTTCGTACCAGTAACTTTTTTCGCAAGACCTGCAGAAGTCTTAAGATCTGCGATTGTAGATCCTGATACACCGAAGAGCTTAGAAGCACTCATCTTCTTGATTGTAATCTCCATGTTCTCGCCCTTAACGGCACCAACCTGAAGCTGCTTTTCAGAGAAGTCACCATTCAAAAGCTTTGTGCCGTTGAATGCAGCCTTTGTAGAGATAGAATCGATCTCCTTAGCGAGCTCGCCGATCTCATCCTGAATTGCCTTACGATCTACAGATGCGTTTACATCGTTGGCTGCCTTTGTAGCAAGCTCACCCATACGCTGAAGGATGCTGTGGATCTCACTCATGTTTCCTTCTGCTGTCTGGATAAGAGATACGCCATCCTCAGCGTTCTTAACTGACTGGTTAATACCTCTGATCTGGTTTCTCATCTTCTCACTGATGGAAAGACCTGCTGCGTCATCAGCTGCTCTGTTAACCTGATATCCGGAAGACAACTTCTCAGTTGACTTAGATACTGCCTTAACATTAGCGCCCAACATTCTGTTTGTGTTTGCTGCCTGCAAATTGTGCTGTACTACCATAATAATTCCTCCTTGAATTTATTCCCGCATCCTTGCGAGAAGTACTGGGGCACCGCCCCGTGAATAGTATGTATGTTAGAACCCGTTCTGGGTAGTAACCTTGGTTGAATCTGTAGGAACTTGTCTTGTTTGTTCCTTACACCTTATATATCGGACTGGAAATTATATCCTTAACCCTTTTTATAAAGTTTTTTTATTTTTTTCTGTCATAGAGCAAAGAGTCATTCACCATGCCGTTTGCCATAGACTTATAATACTTGTTTGCCACCGTTTTGGACTGTTTCATCTGGCGCACGCCCTGGAATTTCGCAGAGAATACTTGTTCCATCACTGCCCGGTTCCGCTCCTCCACGGCTTCGATCTGCATACCGAGATCCACACAGGTACGAATCAGATTCTGTATTGCAAGCAATTCATCTCTGTAAGCCACCGGATCCTGCTGGATCTCAATCCGTACACGGTCATAGACAGAAGAAAACCCTTTATCGATTTCATTGAGGTTGTCAATCAAAACATCCTTCTTCTCAACAAGCTCCGAAAACTGTTCCTCGTCAAACTTCTCCGCCGTGGCAATCGCTGACTGCTCATTTGTAAGCTTCCAAATCTCTGCCAGATATCGTTGCTTCCGTTCCAGTGATTCACGCATGATATTCACATAAGTTCCGGTCTGATCCATATCTTACCTCCTAGCTCAGTGATAGCTGCGGTCCTTTGGCTTTCGTCATAACTTCCTTCCACACATCCCGCATGCCGTGAAGCTCTTCTAACGCTCTCTCCAGAAGCTCCATGTCTTTCTTCATGTTTGCCTCCGTCAAAAGTGCAAAGATATAATCATACATACGCTTGAAGTCTTCGGCAACCGGATATTTCATATTCAGTGTCGATGTCAGTTCCACGATGATATTCCGGCATTTCTGGATGTTCGTATTTACTTTCTCATAGTCTTTCTTCTCAAGTCCCACAATTGCGATATTGCAGAACTTAACCGCGCCTTCGTATAACATCAACGTAAGTTCTGCCGGTGTTGCTGTCTCGATACGATTGTTTCCATATGCCTTTGCTGCTATGTTATATGCCATTTATATAACTCCTCCGTCTATTTATGATGCACTTCCGAACAAAGATGACAGATATGACTGCTGACTCTGCAGCTTTGCCATCGCAGATTCCATCTTCGAGAACTGATCATAATACTTATCTTCAAGATTCTGGAGCTTTTCATCCCACTTATCGATGTCATCCTCATAATCATCGATCTCACTATCCAACGTCTTGTCATTGTAGAACGTCTGTGTGCTTCGCACACCTTCGATACGTGTCATGGATTTCCGCAGATAATCATACATCTGTGTACCAACACCGGAAGTGTTTGTTGACCCGCCAATCACCTGTCCTACGATATCACTTCCGCTTTCCAGCAGATTCTTCAAAGTATTCGTCTCAGAAGAGTACTGGTCATCATCCTCATCACCGAGGATATGAAGCTTGCCGTTCTCTGTATAATCACCGGTCACAATACCAAGGGAAGCCAAAGTCATCGTCTTCGTACTTCCATCTTCCATCGTTACCTGCACGCCCCGATTCAAGGTCGTACGCATGCCGGAAAGCAGTGTCTGCAATGTAGAATCCCGGCGCAGCAATCCCTGCTTTGCCTTCTCTTCCCACTTCTCGATCTGCGTGTCGGACAGCTTGCTTCTCTCATCCTCCGTTAAGGCATCATACCCTGCATCTTTTTCGTTATAATATTTATTCATCTCGTCAATCAGATCGTTGTATGCCTTAACAAATTTTTTCACCGTATTGTAGGCACTGTCTGTATCTGCTGCAACTTCGATATTAACTGCAGAGTCTGTCTTTGCCTTTGCTGTGATCGTAAGACCGTTGACTGTCAATGTATTACTGTCACTCGTGTATTTTACATTGTTATAGTAAATAATCGCATCTCTTGCGTCTACCTTTTCTGCCTTGCTTCCAAGTCCTAGAGCTTCCAATGCACTGCTGTCACTGGATGTCAGATTGAAATCATTCGCAGCACCGGTCTTCGACGCATTGAGATAAAATCTTCCATGGGATGCATCGAAGCTTGCAGAGACACCCATCTTAGAAAGTGCTGTTGTGAAATCATTGATGGTTGACTTGTCATCTACGACAAAATCCTTGCCATTGACTGAGAATGTTGTTCCAACCTTGATTCCAAGATCCGCTAATTTCGTACTTCCCGAGATATCTGCGCTTGTAAAGTTATCTGCCACCTTCGCGGTAAATGCAGCGCTCACTGTATTTCCGGCTGCTGCATCCTTGTCGTAACCGACGGTACCGTCGATGCCAAGTGCATCTGCCTTCACAGTATAAGTTGTTCCACTCTTGCTGCCATCATCTGCTGTTTTCGCGGTTGTGTTCGTGAATGTCAGCTTTCCGTCCTTAATGCTTGCAGACAAGCCTTTGAAGTTCTCTTCCTTCGCAAGCTTCTCGTTCAATTCGGAAAGGGATGCAACACCATTTGTCCCGGTTCCGCCAAGCTCATATTTCACCGTCTTGGTTCCATCGAAGATAGAGATCTTCTGTCCTGTCAGATTCAGGCTCTGTCCGGATGCATCTGTCATATCCGCAAACTTTGTAGCAAGTCCTGCGTCATTGTATCTGGTATAGGAATTTCCTTTTATCTTGATATTGTCGCCTGTCAGATATGCAGAAGATGCTGTCTGCTCTACAGATACTGAATGTGTACCGTTTGTAGCGCCTGCACCTGCCTTGACCGTTACCTTGGTCTCATCACTGGCTGTTGCCTTCTTGGTCTTATAATTACTAACTGACTTGAATGCAGAAAGCTGTGTCTTGTAGAAGTTATAAATCTTCGTATTCAGTCCGCTCCAGATCTCCTTCTTCCACTCGACATCCTGCTTTTTCTGTTTGATTTTATTTACTTTTTCAGAGCTGGCGCTGACCAGTTCCTTTACCATGCTCTCGGTATCCATACCGGATACGAGACCTGTCATACGCATTGCCATAACTAATACCTCCTAAATCACTCACTTCGCTCGTGATGGGGTTCTCCTCTAACGACGCTCATCAACCAGAAGTCCTGCCATCTCCCATGCCTTTGCAAGCATATCGAGTGTCTTCTCCGGCGGAATCTCACGGATGACTTCATCGGTGTCACTATCTGTAACGGTAATCGAAATCCGGTTTGTATCCTCATGATACTTGAAGCTAAGCTGGGTGTGATGAAGCGGACTTTCCTGTTTTACCGTCTTGTTCAGATCATCGACCGCTGCCTTGATCTTGTCCGGTGCAACTTCCTTATCGGTCTGTACCGCACCTCGATCCTGCTGGCCCGGCTTGCTATTATTATCGCCGCTACTGCCTTTTCCAAAAACCGGTGGCAAAGTCGCAGCCTGCACCTGCTGGTTAGCAGTACTGCCTGTGTTTACATCCACCGTCTCCGATTGCGGACGTGTCACTCTTGTCTGTGAACTTACATTTAAGGCTCCTACGCCTCCGATTCCATCCATTCCCATAATCTATACGCCTCCTTGCGTGAACCTTGTATGCCTTCCATCCATGAACGGCATACGCCTATAGTTTCCTACTAGTTGTATCGTCAACTAATCACTCATACTTTACCACTTTATAAGAGTTTTTTCAAACTTTCTACGTCGAGGTTTGCCACAGCTTCGCGGTTTTCTTCCTGAATCTGTGCGTAGATTTCCTTGCGGTAGACAGGCACGCTCTTCGGCGCGGAGATACCGATCTTGACCTGATCGCCCTTCGCCTCGAGCACAGTGATCTCAATGTTATTGCCTATCACGATTGATTCGCCTTGTTTTCTGGATAGTGCTAACATATTACTCACCTGCCTTTTCTTTCATCTTCTGGATTGCCTCATAGGCATTGAATTTCACCTTGTAATCTTCGTTCTCCACGATCACCTGGATGGCTTTTCTGCCCTCTGTGTTGATGATGATCGGAGCCTTCAGATTCGCTGTCATCTTCGTTAAGTCCGAAGGGATCGACAGTGTGACAAACATCAGAATATCCGCATCTGCCGGATCTCCGATATTCTTCATCAGCTCATCCTCCACGATCGGTCCGTAATCTTCGATCAGTTCGGATGGATGGATAATCGGAAGTGCCAGTGCCGGTTCCTCCATGGATTGTAACCAGCTGATCTTCGAGCGCTGCTCGCGGTCACTGTCATAAATAATTGCAAATTTCTTTAAATTCTCGAAACCAATCAGTCCCATCGGGAACTCCAGGATCTTGTCCTCCGCGATGTCGACTGTACCAAATAATCTTGTTTCTGCTACCATATTTTACCCCTCCTACAAATAATCCAACAGCGATGCTCTTATCAGATTGCTCGTGGCCGCAAGTGCCGCCTCATATACGACATTGGCTTCCTTGTAATTCAGTGCCGCTTCCTCCGTGCTCACATCCTCATTTTCTGATTTCAGATCCTTGAATGTGCTGTACTGCTCCGTCACACGTGTCTTGATCATGTCAAGCTTCGTCATGCGGCTTCCGACATCGGACTGGATGGCAGATACCTGATCCATATACCCCTGGAAATTCGTGATATTCTTCGCAAATGTCTTTTGCATCGTCTCTTTCTTGATTGCAATCTCGACATTGACATCTTCGAGCATCGCATTGATCTGCTTTACCGCAGCATCACTCGATGCATATTGATTGTCGGTAAGCATATTTTTTAACTGCTTCTGTGTCTTCTCGGCTGCGTCGAGTTCCTGCAATGTGTAAATCAGATCGTTGATGTTGTTGCTCATGTCATCGTTGATGATCTTTTTTCCTTCGGTATTTACCTGCAGGCTCTGGCTGAAATTCACTTCATAGTAGATTGCCTGCGTCTTGTCGTATGTATCGTACGAAACCGTCTTGGTCGTACCGTCACTCTGCTTCGTGTACTGCGTACAGTCAAAATAATGTTCCGGACGAAGATCTCCTGCTTCAAATTTATTTTTCGCGTAGTCAACTACGATGTCATCCGCCTGCTTCAAGGTGTTATACACATTCTCACCAAAGATGATCTCGCCGGTTTCCTCGATGATATTGATGTCATCCGGGCCAACCTTATAATAGGTGTCTGCGTCGGAAGTTTTCTTCACCGTCTGCTTGAATTTTGATAGATCGATCGGCTGTTTGGCCGCATCGAGGGCTTTGATACTGAGTGCTGCGTTACCCTGGCTGTCTGTCTGGCTGATCTTCTCATATGCCAGATTCAGGCGGTACACCTGCTCTTTGTCGATCTTTGTATAAGTTTTTGTTCCGTTGATATAATCATCCACCTGTGTGGAATCCACACCATTTAATACGACCGTCTTCGTATCCAGATTGTCTGCGTTTAAGTGCTGTGTAATCTTGTAGGAATACTTCGACACATCATCCGTCTCATTGAACGCAAGTGACCGGTCTGTCTTGTATCCTGTGAAGATATAACGTCCGGCGTAGGTGGAATTTCCCTCGCTGTTGATCATATCCTGCATCTCTTTTAATACGTCAATGATTGCGCTCCGGTCCGATGTATTGAACGAATCCGTGGAACCTTGCGTGCAGTAACTCTGGATATCTTCAATCCGCTTCGTGATATTGTCAAGCGATGTCGTCGTGATCTTGAGCCACGACTCGGCATCGCCGATATTCTTGTTCTTGTATTGCTCGAGCTGACTGACCATCGTCCGGAGCTTGAGTGCCCGCACTGCTACAACCGGATCCTCGGACGCCTTTGTAATTTTCTTTCCTGTCTCCATCTGCGTTGTACGGTTGTCGACATTCATCATCGTCTTCTGCATATTCCGCAGGGAATTGTTGGATATCATCTGATTTGTTATTCTCATGTTACTGCCTCCTCAAAGTCAAGGCTTTTACACGCCTGTTTCATTTATCAATTTGTCATATACTTCATTTAGTACAGATATAACCTTTGACGCCAGCCGGTAAAGCTCCTGGAACTTCGACAGGCTGCTCGCCTCCTCATTCTTATCTACGCCTGATACCGACGCCCGCTGGTTATCGATTGTGTACCGGATATCGTCCTGATTTGCCGCGAACACTTCGTTCTTCTTCGTATCAACTGCCAGGTTTGTCGTAAATGCCTGCATAAACTGGGATACATTTCCCTGCTGGAACATCTTCGGATCGGTCAGACCCGCCATCATCTTCTGCAGGATTTCCTGTGCTTCTACATTTCCCTGCTCGATATCTTCTTTATAGGATACAACAATCTTCTTCGGGTCAACCTTCCACTCGGAATTCAGCTCCCAGTTAAGCCCCGTCAGCCGGTAATAGGTGCTGTCTGCGGATGAAATCGTTCCTGTCGTACCGGTCGCCATGCTGTCCTTCAGTACGAAATCACCGCCGGCAGGATTTTCTGCTGTAAATGCATCGAGTCCCGCCTTGCCTTCAGCGTCTACACCGGAGCTTGTCAGGTCATTCATATATTTGGAGAACACCCGTACCAGTTCATTGAACTGCGCCTGGTAATACGGAATGCCCTTCGTCATGTTTTTCTCGCCAATCTGGGCATATGCGCCGACGATTCCGGTCTGTGGGAAAACAGCTGTCACTTCCACATTCTTCTCATCCATCATCGTCATGTTCTTGAATGTAAAATGGTTCAGGTTGCCATCTGCATCATAGTCTGCTGTAAAACCATCGTAGAGATACCGCTTGCCGTTTAATGTGATCGTACCTTCGCTCGGGATGTTTAAATTCTTGACAGCCACCGGTTTTGCGAGGTCTACCTGCACTTCCGCCGGTTTGTCAGAGACTGCGGTTGTCGTCCCTGCGAACAACTCGCCATTGTTACCATCCCGGATGTTGATGAGGCCGGCGATTCGTCCGGTTGTATTTGTCGCATCAAATCGTTCCCCGGCTGTGCCATCGGAATTTTTCCAGCAGATATCGACAAGTCCATCCTGATCGTTCTGGTTGTATTTCTGTTCCCGCGGAACGACTGTCAGCTCATGAAATCCAAGCTCATCTACGAGGATTTCGCCATTTACCCGGATACAGATTGTCTTTGCATTCGACTCCACCTGATCCGTACCGACGCCATACATGATGGAACGCTCGTCCACATCCGCATTTACATATTTGGTCAGGTCATCGATGCAGACGCCACGCTTGTCGCGCAGATCGTTTGCATTTCCGCCCTTCAACTCGATTGTCATGATCTCCTGTGTCAGCTCATAAATCTGTTTGGCCAGGGAGTTTACTTCACTCACCGCCAGCTCCACTTCGTCATTGATCGTCTTCTGTGTGCTCTGGAAATTGCTTGAAAGTTCATTTACCATATCCGTGAAAGAGTCCGCGGTCAGGGCAAATGAGATACGCGTCGTATAATCCGCCGGCTTTGTCGAGAGGTTCTGCATCGCATTTGTAAGCTCGGACATCCATTTTGTGTAACCGGCTTCCGATGTCATCTCATTCATATAAGTCTGGAGCTGGTTCAGGTTTGCGTGCTGGGTATCGTACTGTGTATATTTTGCATTGGCCGACCAGTATTTTGTATCATAGTAGATATTCCGTTCCCGTTCGACTGCAGAAGCTTTGATACCGGTACCCATCATACCGTATGTTTTGTTCAGCCGGAGTGCATCCGACGCCGAAGCTTGTACCGTCTGCTTGGAATATCCCTTCGTGTCGGCATTTGAGATATTGTGTGCAGTTGTATTTAACGCTGTCTGAAAATATGACAGTCCGGAAAGTCCTGTATTTAATCCTAAAAATGTGGAAGGCATATTCCCACTCCTTTCTCTTTGTCTGCATCAGGCTGCCTGCATGACTATGCGCCAAGCCGTTCGATCAGATATTGGATCATCTCGGATACGGTGTTGATGTACCGGGAGGATGCATTGTACGCGTGCTGGAATTTGATCATACTTGACAATTCTTCATCCGAAGATACACCGAGCAGCTGCTGTCTGGCATTTCCCGCATCATTGACCGCCTGCTCCCCCGTCTTTGCCATCGAATCATACGTATATCCGCGGTCTGACAGATCGTCGATCATACCCGCGTAATAATCCTTGTAATTGCAGGACACAAGGGAATTCGGGCTGACGGTCGCGAACTTCTGGTTCCATTTGTCAAGCAGTGCATCTGCCACAGTCTGTGCCTCCTCACCCGATACGCGGGAAAGCGGCAGAAGCGACGGGTTCTGCAGAAGCTCCTCATTCACTTTGATATTTCCAATCGAATATAATGAATAAAAATCATCCGGGTTTTCTTCATTGTAAACCCTGAATGTTCCTGTCGTGCCATCCGCAAGTGTCAATGTCTTCTCTGTATAACGCGGCTGGCTGTTCCGGACAAAAAGCTCGGTTCCCGGGTATTCGTTTCCCTGTCCCATACCGATACCGGCAGTGTCCGTGTCGAGCACCTGGACTTTACTTCCATCGGCAAGCGTCACGGTCTTGTTCGGGCATAACGTGTCGTTCATCTGCGTGACGATCGCATGTACCATCACATCGAACTGTGCCTCGAGATTTGTCACGGTATATGGTTCTACGTATGTGTTGAAATACTCCAGGTCTTTCGAGTACTGGTTCATCTCTTTTTCGTATTTTTGTACTGCTGTCTGATACTCTGCCGGATCTGTGAAATCTTTCTCGAGCGGTTTGTCCGGCTTCGTCGGCACATCCGTATAATTGCTGATGAAATATCCGCGCGACATCATCAGTCCATGCAGAGAGCCGATATCATCACCACTGTCGGCAGTTGGCACCCGCCGGATATCAAACAATGGCGCTTCATCTTCCCGCCAGACCGGCATCAGGAAATCTGTCGCCGAACTGGTGAAATCATATTGGTTTGCGTATTGCTTGTTCTCGCAGACCTTCTGTGTCTCGAGCTTGTAAGTTCTTCCAAGTGTGACCAGACACCGGCCTTCGATGTAGACTTCAACGGTTCCGTTCGTGTTCGCAACCGTCTCGGTGTTCACAAGCTTGGACAGCGTATCAAGCGCCTGGTTTCTTTTGTCTTTCAGGTCATTTGCATGCTCGATATTTGCAGCTTCAACTGCAAGGATCTGCTGGTTTAAATCTAATATCGTATCTGCCAGGTCATTGATCTGCTTGACCTGGTCCTTAATTTCTGTATTCAGATTGCGCTGATACTCGATCAGGCTCGACCGCACCGTCTGTACACGGTCGACAAATGTCAGCGCATTGGAGATAAAGGAGCTTCGTGTCACGATACTGTTGCTCTCTTTCTGCAGCTCCTGCAAAGATGTCCAGAAATCGCTCAGCGTCGTGTTGAAATCCTTGCCTTCTAACTCTCCAAAATAATTTTCTATCTCAGAAACTGTCTCATATTGTGCCTTGTAATAGCTCATCCGTCCGCTCTCTCTGCGGTATGTTTCATCCGCGAACTGGTCGCGCACCTGCCGGATCTGTGCTGTCACAACGCCCAGGCCAACGCTGTTTGTATAGTACGAGCCTGTCGACATTTTGTTATAAGACATATCTGTCAGGAGCACCTGTTGTCTGGTATAACCCTCCGTCTGTGTGTTTGTTAAATTGTGTGCGGTTGCGTTCAACGCATACTGGCTTGTCTGAAGTCCGGTCACGCCAACCGTCAGTCTTCCCATGGTTCCTGCCATCGCTTATGCTCCTTTTTATTTCCGGTTCGTTCTGTGCCACGTACCGGTATCTGTCCTGTCGCATCCGGTTAGTTCTGTACGTCGAACCGTCCCGGTTGTTCTCCTGTTCCCGCATATGCAGCATTCCCTTTGAACATATCGCGGGAATACTCTGCCGTCTCCGGCGCGCGGTTTAAATTCTGCACGAGATTGATATTATATTCGATCATCTCAAGTGCTTCCTCAATCAAAACTTTGTTGTGTCCGTTTACTTCCCGGACTTTTCTGGCGAGCTTCGCCAGTTTTTCGTTGATGGCAAGCAACGGGTCGTGAAAATCAGGCTGTCCCTCCAAAAATGTCACAACATCCATCACTTTCACATCCTCCGGCCGTCTGCCTAAGATATTGGCGACGTTTCCCATCGTCTCGCGGCGGCGGTGTTCTACGCTGGCGAGTGCATCTGCAAGCGCCTGTTCTTTCTGTGTCGTCTCACCGAGACGGTCCAGGCTGTTCGATACGATAGCCGATGTCTTCTCCATCGATACCTGCAGCAGCTGCTCGTAAAGCGTATACTCTTCGTTCAGTTCGGTTATCAGATTCTCAATTATACTTGCCATATCCGTTCCTCATCTTCATCTCTTAGATGTTCTTGCTGCTATAAGCATCCAGCAGTTTCTGTGCGAAATCATCTACACTGACTTCATATGTGCCATCTGCCATCCGCTTTTTCAGATCCTGGATCTTTGACTCCCGTACATCCGGTGTATTTACAAGTGCCGTCTTCGCTGTCTGCATATCTTTTCCCATGCTCGAAAATGATACCTGATCCAAAAAGCTTCCTGTGTTCGCTGTATCGGCGCTCTTTGTCTTTTTTGTTTCGGTATTGCCATAAATCTGGCTGATCATGTTATAAGTTCCTATCCGCATCGCTTCTCCCTCCTTTTTACATGGAATTTGCAATTTAAAAAATGATTTCTCACTTAGATTATCGGAAGTTTGATCTATATCATAACCCTTTATCTGTAATTTTTAACGCGTTCCTGCCTGTCAGTCAGATGAACATCCGCTGTCCTGTCGATATTTCCGCACAACATCTTCGTGCACCAAAAAAACCTCCCGGTCAGCAAATGTCTGGCCGAGAGGTTTTCATCCCATCTACACGTTAATCCAAAAAACGCATCTTGCCCGTTGCAGTCTTCCGGATCGTATTTTTTTGTTCCCTGCGGTATGCGTTGTTCATCGCATCTGCAAGTCCGCCGGCACATTCCTTACAGAATCTGCCACTGTGGATCATCCTGCCACAGCGTTCGCATTCAAGGCCGACCAGAGAATCATCTGTAAAAGAAAGACGTTCCTCCCGCACCCAGAGTTTGATCTGGCGGATAGATACACCGCATTCCTCGGATACCCGATTGATATTCTCATGTGGATGTTCCTCAATGTATTTTCTCACTTCCTGGAACTTCTCTTCCATTATTTCTTTGCACGCCGGGCATAATTTCTCACCCGCAATATAGTTAAACAGTTTCTTGCATTTTGAGCAATTCATCAATTCCATAATTTCTGTCTCCTCCGTTTCTTTCTGTTTCCGCCTCCGTCGTTTCGCTCCCGGTATCGTTCGTCTCCGCCGGTTTCGCTCCCGGTATCACCGGCCAGCCCCGATTGCCACGCTCGTATAATAGATATCCGGGATTCCGGCCGCATGCAGGATTTTGGTACACGCTTCCACCGTCGCGCCGGTTGTATAGATATCATCTACCAGCATCACCTTTTTATAGTTTACTCTTTTTTTCGAGCATTGGAAAGCCATTTTCAAATTCTGTTCCCGGTGTTCAGGATCTAAGCTTTTCTGCGGTTCGGTATTTACAACCCGCTGTAAAAGCCCGGCGTCAACCGGAATTGCAAGCCTCGCCGCCAAAGCATCTGCCAGAATCTCCGCCTGGTTATACCCGCGTTTTTGCAATTTCCGCTTATGAATCGGAATCGGGACGAGCGCATCGATCCCGAGGCCAAGCAGTTTTTTGCCATGTCGTTTTATAATCTCATTTGCATAAAACTGCGCATGGTCACGCTGATTGTGGTATTTGAATGCAGCGATGCTCTCATCGAGCGGATATTGGTATTTCATCGCCGGATACCCCTGTATAAAGCTGCGTGTATGCCGGGTGCAGTCCGCGCACAATTCCTGTTCTGTATCCGTGATCTCACTGCCGCAGCGCAGGCAGACCGGATCCGACGGGTATTCAATCATCGGGCGGCACACCGGGCAGATGTAATCCGTGGAATCCCCGAGCACATCTCCACAAAGTGCACAGGTACGCGGATAGATAAAATTAATCAGTTTGTTCCGTAGATTCATTCATTTCCTCTAGCCGGAGTGCAAATGAAGTATAGCGCTTCTGCTCCTCCGAATTATCGATCATCTGATTTACCAGGTTGACATCTCCCACGATAATCACAAGTTTTTTGGCACGTGTGATTGCTGTGTAGATCAGATTCCGGTTCATCAGTTTCCGGTTTCCACCAAGCAGTGGAAGAATCACCGCCGGGTATTCGCTTCCCTGCGATTTGTGGATTGTTACCGCAAATGCATGCTCGATCTGGTCAAGTTCCTTGTAATTATATACACTCGTGCGCCCGTCATCGAAAAGGATCGTCAACTCCTCATCGTAGTCGCTGATATCTGTAATAATTCCCATATCGCCATTAAATACGCCGACGCCTTCATCCACGACATAGCCATATCCGGTTCCGCTTTTTGACTCTCCGTAGACTTTCCACTCCTGCTGGTAATTGTTTTTGATCTGCATCACCTTGTCGCCCTTGCGAAATGTCACGTCTCCGCGGATATGTTCCGGTTTTCCCGACGCTTTTGGATTGAGCGCATCCTGCAGGCGCTGGTTCATATTTTCCACACCGACTTCGTATTTGCGCATCGGACACAAGATCTGAATCTCCTGTGGAGAAAATCCATAATACCCGGGCAGGTTCTTCATCGTAAGCGTCTGTACTTCCTCGATCACCTGCGTTGATGTGCGCTGTGGGATAAAGAAGAAATCCTTGCTTTTGTTCGTCAGAACCAGATGCTCTCCTTGCTGGATCTTGTGTGCATTCAATACGATATCACTGCCATCTGCCTGCCGGAAAATCTTGTTCAGTGTCGTCACCGGGAAGCACCCGGACGCAATGATGTCTTTTAATACATTGCCCGCGCCGACCGGCGGAAGCTGGTTGATGTCTCCGACCATGATGAGTCTCGTCCCATACGGGATTGCCTGCACAAGCGAATAAAAAATATACGCATCCACCATGGACATCTCGTCGGCTATGATTGCATCACACTCGAGCGGATTGTCCGCATTTTTCGCAAAATGCATGCCATGGTCATCCTGTTTTTGGGCATCGTCGTCCATCGCACCGCTGATCTCCAGCAATCGGTGAATCGTCTGTGCCGGCCAGCCCGTCGACTCGGTCATCCGCTTTGCGGCGCGTCCGGTCGGTGCGCACAGCTTGATCTCCATTCCCTTCTTGGAGAAATATTTGATGATGACATTGATGATGGTTGTCTTTCCTGTTCCCGGTCCTCCGGTAATCACAGCAACACCCGCCTCGATCGCCGCCTTCACCGCATCCCGCTGCAGATCGTCTAACGAGATTGAAAGCTCCTCCTCGATCTGGCGGATTTCTTTTTCAAGTGTATCCTGTTCCATGTCATAGCGAAGCTGCAGATCCGTGAGCATTCTGGCGGTCTTCATCTCGACATAATAATTCGATGCAAGATATACCGCATCCACTTCTTCGATCTGTTTGATCTTGATCTTGCCGGCGATCAAAAGCTCCATCAGCTGGTTTTCTAACAGTGTGATCGTCTGCTCATAGATACCTTCGATATCTGCCGTCACATCCCGGGTCAGTTCCGCACACCGGTACAGCAGTTCTTCTTTTGGCAGATACATATGACCTTCTGTCCCTGAATTGTTCAACACATACAGAATTGCGGAGCGCAGCCGAAACTCGGAATCCTGGTCGATTCCCATCTTTCTTGCGATTTCATCAGCGATCCGGAATCCAACGCCATTGATATCTTCAGCAAGTTTATATGGATTTTCCCGCAGAATATCGTAGACTTTCGCGCCATATGTGTTGAAGATGCGGATAGCAAGATTGACCGAGATTCCGTATTGCGACAAAAAAATCGCCACGTCCTGAAACTCTTTTTTCTCCATATAGGAAACCGCAATCGCCTGTGCCTTCCGGGCAGAGATGCCGTTGATCTCTGCTAAACGCTCCGGTTCCTGTTCTATGATTCGGAGCGTGTCGTCTTTGAATTTTTTGACGATACGTTTCGCAAGTACCGCTCCGATTCCTTTGACGATGCCCGAACCAAGATACCGCTCGATTCCTTCTGTATCTTTTGGCATCTGGATCTCGCAAGAGGTGAACTTGAATTGGATGTCATATTGGGGATGATTCACGTATTCCCCTTCTGCAATCACATAGAGACCTTCACCGGCGCCCGGCAGGGTGCCAACAAAGATCTCTTCTCCATCTTCACCTTCTACATGCATCACGCAGTAGCCGGTCTCGTCGCTTTTGTATATGATTTTTTCTATGTAGCCTTCTCGCGTCATTTCTGATTCCTATTTGTTTTTATTTGTCTGTCTATGCGGATGTGCCGGTCTTGTCTGTCTGTGCAGTCTTGTCTGCCTGTGCAGATGTGCCCGCCTGCTCCATCTCATGCAGCTGGGCAGGTGTAATCGCCTGGCTCTGTTTTTTCATGGATTCATAAAGCTGCTGTGCAAGTCCCAGTTTTCCCTGGTCACTCACCGCCTTTGCGTACTGCTGTGCCTGCAGATCCCTGGCATATTCCGCATATCCGTCTTCCTCGTCGTCCTCGGATTTGATCATTTCCTGCGCTTGTTTGAAGAACTGTTCCACCATGTATGCCTCGAATTCTTTGCAGGCAGAAAGCATCTCTTCATCGGTTGCTTCCGCAGAGGAGCTGTTCTTGATCTGGTTCGTCAGGGTGTTTGTCTGTGACTGGGAGATATAGGATGAATAATCTTTACTTGTTAGGTTTGTAATGTTATCCATTCATGTTTCCTCCTATCGTAGGTTGTTGGCTTGTTGCATCATTTCGTCGGATGCCTGGATTGCTTTGGAATTCATCTCATAAGCACGTTGTGCAACAATCAGGTTTACCATCTCGTTTGCAACATCAACGTTTGATCCTTCTTCATAATACTGGTGGATTTTCGTTGCTGTCACGTTTGCGTTTCCATTTTCTGCAACCGCAGCACCACTTGCGACTGTCACAGAGTAATTGTTGCTTCCTTCTTTTGCAAGACCGGCTGGGTTGTTAAACTGGTAAATACCAAACTTCACCGGTCTGCCGGCTGCATCTTTCAGTGTCGCCGGGTTTCCGGTTGCATCCGGGAATGCAAGCGTACCATCCTGATTCACAACCAAATCAGTCGCAACACGATTCTTCGGAAGGATGATTGCATTTCCATACGCATCTAACACTTCGTTTCCGTCGGTCGTGCAGAGCATGTTTCCCTGTGCTACCGGCGAGATGATGAATCCGCCATCACGGGTATATTGCAACTCGCCGCCTGCCGTCCGGATCTGGAAGAATCCGTCTCCCTCCAGTGCCACGCTGAACGGGTTTTCTACATGGTTTAGGTTTCCTTCTGTAAATGAACTTGTGATTGCTGCTACGCGGCTGCCAAGTCCAACTTCCGCTGCCACCGGTTTGTTTTCTCCTGCATTGTTTGTCGATTTCGACTGCAGGTTCTGATACAGCAGGGATTTGAAACTTGCCTGCTGGGTTTTGTATCCGATTGTATTGATATTCGCAACGTTGTTTGCGATTGTATCGACGTTGACCTGCTGCGCCCGCATGCCGGATGCCGCGGTCCAAAGTGATCGCATCATATCACGTATCCTCCTCATATGGAATATAGAATCCTCTTCTATACTCTGCCGATTTCATTGACTGCCTTATCAAGTGTCTGGTCGATCGTCTTCACCATCTTCTGATTCGTCTCATAGGCTCTCGAAATCGCAATCATATCTACCATCTCTGTTACCATGTTAACATTTGACATCTCGATATATCCCTGTGTCACCTTGGCATCTGCTGCTTTCTGCACTGCGCCGTTTACCGGCTCGTACATGTTCTCGCCATAGCTTGACAGGGCATCATAACTGTCAAAATCCACAAGCTGCAATTTTGCAACGTATGTGTTGCCCGAGTAAATCTCGCCGAGTTCATTTACACTGATCTTCACGAGATTCGCGTTCGGAATCTGTATACGATTACCACCTTCCGCCAGCACATAATCGCCATCCTTTGTCACAAGATAACCGTCCCTGGTTACAGTGAAATCGCCATCGCGCGTATAACGCGTCGTTGTCTGTCCACTCTTGTTCGTCGTGCTGATGGTAAAAAATCCGTCCCCGGATAAAGCGAAATTGTACTGATTGTCTGTCTGTCTGAAATTTCCCTGGGACATATCATAATATGTCTCGCCGATCTTCACACCGAGCGCAACGCCTCCGATTCCCTGTTTCAGGTTCGGTCCGACTGTCGGATCATCAATCTTGACTGCAAGCTGGCGGTCAAACGACTGCGCAGTGACGTCAATTTTCTTGAATCCGGTTGTGTCTGCATTTGCCATGTTGTTCGTTACAACATCCATCCGCTTTTCTTCGTTGCGAAGTCCGGTCCAGGCTGTATACAACCCTCTTACCATCTTCTACCTACTTTCGTTCACTCAAAAATTCAATATACTTTCCTGTGCCGATCGCCACTGCAGTGAGCGGCTCCTCTGCTGTCATCGTCGTGATTCCGGTATTTTCCTCGATCAGATCCTCCAGTCCGTGCAGCAAAGATCCACCGCCGGTCAATACGATTCCACGGTCGGAAATATCTGCCGCAAGCTCCGGCGGTGTGCGCTCCAATACAGAATGCACGGCATCCACAATCTGGGATGTCACCTCGCGCAGCGCTTCCTCTGTCTCATCGGAAGATACGGTCACTGTTTTCGGAAGACCTGTGACCAGGTTTCGTCCACGGACATCCATGGAGATATTCTCCGGTCGTTTGTAACAAGTTCCTATGTTAATCTTGATTTCTTCTGCGGAGCGTTCGCCAATCAGAAGATTGTGTCTCTTCCGCATAAACCGGACAATCGCATCATCAAAATCATCGCCCGCAACTTTGATGGAAGACGATACCACTACGCCATCGAGCGATAGCACTGCGATATCTGTCGTTCCACCGCCGATATCCACGATCATATTTCCACACGGTCTGGAAATGTCAATCCCGGCACCGATTGCTGCTGCCACCGGTTCCTCAATGATATACACATCTCTGGCACCCGCCTGATACGTCGCATCTTCCACCGCACGCTTCTCTACTTCCGTAACGCCGGATGGCACACATACACTGATGCGCGGTCTTCTGCCAAAGAAGCTTTTTCCAACTGCTTTCTGTATAAAATACTTCAGCATCTTCTCTGTCGTCCTGTAATCGGAGATAACACCCTGTCTAAGCGGTCGCACCGCAACTATATTCCCCGGTGTTCTTCCAAGCATCAGCCGTGCTTCCTCACCGATTGCCTTGATCTGCTCGGTGTCCCTGTCATAAGCGACAACGGATGGTTCTTTCAGCACAACGCCTTTATCCTTCACATAGACTAATATACTGGCTGTTCCCAGGTCGATTCCAATGTCTGAACTTGCCACGTCTTGTTCCTCCTTAATATATATCGGAAATTTCCTAATTATCCTTAGCTTTTCTCATAATGATCATCGTTGCGGCACCGCCCTGCAGCCATTCGATCGGCACTTCGGTGATGTCCATGATCTCATCTAACGCCGGTACATAGCTGCACCAGTTGCTTATCTTTCGGCTCGCTATCTGCTTTCGCATGCCATCCATATTCTCAAATTTATCCCGCAGATTCTTCAATATCTTGCGGCTGTCACCGCCGGTCAGGTCGTATCCGAGCATGTCATTTAATGCTTTGTTTGCAAAAAATACATAACCGGTATACAGATCGCGGATAAAAATCCCCTCATGGAAACTATTGTATGTCTCTATCAGATGTTTATTCACGTTTCTGACATTATCATCCCCGTCTGCATTTTCCAGCATATTCTGAATCAATAACGAAATGCTCTGCGAGAACCGGAGTTCTTCCTTTGTCCAGACACGTTCGCTCTTGCTCTCTGCAAATATCAGAATGCCATACAATCTGCCTTCGAGATAAATCGGATACGCAATCTCTGCACGGAAATTATACCGCATCAGGTTGATCACATCCCGCTGTGTCATGTTTGTGCGGTCCAGCATACAGCATCCATTTCCACGTTTGATTGCATCCAGCACGAGGTACATCCGCTCTGGCAGAAGCGTCACCACATCCTCGCCCGGCATGTCACCCGACACATCAAAATAGCTCCGAAGCATATATGTCTTCGGGTGATTCTTGTCAAATGTATATAAAAACATGCGGTCAAGATCCATATGAAGTGCCACCTCGCGCAATGTCTCCGCGATTACCTGGTCCACATCTTCGCTTAGCTTGCTGCTGATCTTTGAAAGCGCAACATTCACGATACTCTGTCTTGCCAGCTCCTCGCGCAGTTTTTTGCCCGCGCCGCGTGATTTTGCAGACTCGACAATCGAGTTATAGCTCTGCAGCAGGAAGTCAGATACCAGCTCCGCAGTTGACCAATGCAGCTCACAGATATCCTCCATCCGCTTGGAATCCTCTGGTGTATAAGATCCAAGGACCCAGAATCCCTGCAAATTGTCACCTACACAGATTGGTGCCATCGCCAGTTTTCCTTCTCCGCCTTCCTCTCTGTCAAACAGATGCGGTTTCATCTCGGAGAGGATTTGTTCTTTCATCGTCTTGAAATATTCTTTGTATGCCGGTGTCTCAAACAGATCGTAAAAATCGCCAAGATCCGTTGCCGGTCCAACCGGTGTGGATTCGACTTTTCCATTTTCATCCACAAATACAGAATAAAGGCCGGACAACTTGGAGAACCCGCTCATGATCATCTCCATCTTCTGAATCTGCGGAATCATCCCCGGATTATCCAGTTTGCTGATCAAAAGCGAACTGTCCCTCGATATCTGCATCTGGTTTGTCGGTTTCTCAATCGCTTCCTTGATTTTTTCCTGTTTTTCTTCTTGCCGTTCCCCGGAGATATCCCGGATGTAAAATTCTACTTCGTATGTATTTTCTTCCTCGGACACTGCACCGATACAAATGTTTGCAACTGCCTGCCGCAGTTTCCCATCATCTCCGACCATCCGGTATTCGTGCTGGTAATCCTGCACCCGGTTTTCGATTGCCCGCTGGATTGTCTTCATGACCTTCTCCCGGTCTGCCGGAAAGATATAATCCTCCGACAGTTTTAATCCTTTGTTTAAAAGCTCGACGTTCATCCCCATCGCCGATGCATTTGGGGATATATAGACCAGGCTTGATCCCGGCAGTCCCTGGATGTAGCGCTTGACAAGCACAACGTATCCGGTTTTTTCAATTGCTTTTCTAAGGTATTTGTTCTCGATTACCATAGCCCCTTCGCCCCCTTCGTACTTTTATATGAATATATGAATCAATAAGGCTGCCACACCCATGTGACAGCCCCTTTCTATACTGCTTTCAAACTTCTCTGCTCGCGTATTAGTTTCCATCCGTCTCCGAGAATGCCTGGCTCGCAACTTCGATTGACTTGTCAACGGCTTCTGAAACATTGCTGACTGCTTCGCTCATCTGTGCATTTGCGCTTGTAACCGCCTGCTCTACACCATCTAATGCGGCCTTCATCTGCTTCATAAATTCATTCACGCTCTCGCATTCCCGTTTTACGTTCATACGCATCGTATATGCGTCTGTGCTTGCTTTGCTCCGCATCTCCTCGCAATCTGCAGCCGCTTCCGCACGCATATTTGCGCAAGTCTCTTCTGTGTGGTCATTCAATGACTGGCAGGCAGCTTCTGTCTGTGTACGGAGATTTTCTGCCTCTTCTCTTGCCTCACGTTTGACGCGCTCACTCTCTGCATAGGCAGATTCCTTGCGCTCCTGACATTTACTCTTTGTCTCTGCCTCAAGTCTCTCACAGGCAGCCACAGTTTCTGCATGCATACGCTGGCACTCTGCGGTTGTCTCCTCTGACATCTGGCGGCAGGCATCACTCGTCTCCTGTGTCTGTCTGTCACAGTCTTCCTCTGTCTTTGCGCGGAGTTCCTCGCACTCTTTCTGTGTCTGCTTTGCCAGCGCATCTGCGCTCTCCCGTGCTTCAAGCAGTGTTCTTGAAATCGACTCATAGCGGCTGGCGGACTCTTCATCACGCTTTTTATAATCTGCCATCTTATCGCGCAGCTGCGTCACTTCCACCTGCAACTCATCATTTACCTTTTTCAGGTTGTCAATGGTACTCGATGACTCATTCAGGTTTACTTCCCGCATAGTGTGCAGATTCTTCACTGTCTCGGAAAGCTTCAATACGTTTGCTTTTAATTCGGCAACCTCTTTCTCGTGTTCTGCTGTTAATTCGTCTATATAATTTTCAACTGCTTTTTTGTCATATCCACCAAACGATGTGGTCTTCAAAGTAACATCCATTCTATAATTCTCCTTTCGAATGTCTATAATCCAATATGTTTCTTAATTATATCATAAGAACTTCGTTTATGCATCATTTTTTTACACAGGATTTATGATTAACAATCTATATACAAATTACTTTAACGGACGTTTGAATTGACGATCATGGTTTAAATCCATGCTCGCCAATCCAAACTGTATTTAATAAAAAGTATATGTATATTGATA
>ERZ1034998.483-NODE-483-length-25883-cov-23.800565_pt1 | contig 25883 bp, 20 predicted proteins | sample MGYA00520621_ERZ1034998 | MGnify/ENA primary metagenome ERZ1034998 (study PRJEB33766, sample SAMN09781748) | gut metagenome | biome: gut microbiome | host: Homo sapiens | place: Madagascar | study: EMG produced TPA metagenomics assembly of the PRJNA485056 data... | reverse complement strand
AACTTTTTAAATCAGTCTGAGATGTGGGTATGGAATCTCAGATTACAATTGACGTTATTTTTCTGAAAATTATATATAAAAAGTTCAACATTTTATTAGTAAACGTCAAACCATGCGCCAGTCATTAAAATCAACGCCGCCCATTATTGGCGACGTGGCTTCCTGCATTCGTCCGGAAGACTATCTGACCATGGCATGAGATAGTCCAGCTTTTCTGGATCTATATTTTCTTTTTCCTCACAGAGTTTTGGCAGTTCTGTGAGGATATATTTAAAATAATAATACGGCCGCAGATTATTCAGCTTGGCTGTTTCTGAAATACTGTATACCATCGCACTGGCAGATGCTCCTTTGGCTGTATTGTGGAACATCCAGTTTTTCTTGCCGAGGCAAAAGGTGCGTATGGCTCTCTCCGAGGCAGAATTATCGATAGGGACATCTCCATCTTCAAGAAATACCTTAAGATATTTTTCCTGATTGATTATGAAATTCAGCCCCTGGCCTGTTTTGGATTTTGGAGGGACCGCACAGTCGTTAACCTGTTGTTTTACCCACGCAAAAAATTCCTCAACCAGCGGCCGGATCAATTCCTGCCGTTTTTGAAGCCGTTCCTCTGATGAGAGCTCTTTTAACTCAGCGTCAGCATTATAAAACCCGGCTATCTTCTGCAATGCCTGATATGCAACAGACTGCCTTACAGAAGACGGATCCTTTTTATCGGCAGCCTTAACCGCATCCGCAAAATCACGCCTTGCATGCGCCCAGCAGTTTGCGTTTGTCACATCTGGAAGCTTTTTATCAACCAGATGATATTGCTGTAGGCTGTCCGTTACAAGGATTCCTTTGTAATCCTTGTAAAAATCCAGAGGCTTTTGATGATCACGTCCTTTTTGGTACTCATATATCACAATCGGGCGTCGGGTATAAAACTCTCCGGAACGGTGCACCCACATATAGCACTTGCTGTTTGGGTGGTCGCTGTCTGCTATTACTTGAGTCGGTGTTTCATCTGACTGTGTGACATGCAGTGACAGCAGCTCCTGCTTCATCCGTTCAACAAACGGAGTGAAGTACATCTGGGAGCATCTGACAATCCAGTTGGACATTGTCTGGCGTGATATATTTACGCCATTACGTTGAAACTCCTGCTCAATCCGGTGTAATGCTGATGAATTCACATATTTTACATTAAGTATTGATGCCAGTAATGATGGCGTCACTATACTGTTGCGAAGCAAGTCCTTGGGTCTGTTTCCACGAAGGAACTCATCCTGATGATCACCATCAGTTCCCACATACACCTCGACAGTATGAATTTCGACAGTCCATGCTTCGGGCTCATGACGAAGCCTCTTGTAGGTTTCATCCGGCATACGGCGCCAATTGCCTTTTCCATAAAAAGCATCCAGCTGTTCTTCAGAAACACTGTATGGCGGAAGTATTTCTTCCGGGAAATCTTTCAGGTCGATATTCCGCTGTCCTTTTTTCTTTGCACGCTTGGCAGTAATGACCTCTTCAGCAGAAGGCTCCCTGGAAGATTCATCATAGGCGGCATCCGCTTCGTCAAAAAACGAAAGCTGGCCTTCGATTGATTTTAAGCTCTCTGTATGCCTGCCAAATCTATAATTATTGGCAATGCGGACCTGCTCAATGAGTTTTTCGATGTTATCATTTAAAGCATCGAGCTGTCCCTGCATCATAAGAACAATGGTAATCAGTTCTTCGCGGCTGCAATTATTCAGTTCTTCCAATGTATGTTTCTGTGCCATTGCTTCGCTCCCTTAAACTGTTTTCATTATAATAGAAGCAGCTTTAATTAGCGAATTCTTGTGTGTTAGCTCTCTGTCATTATGCCTATCGCTATAAGGCTATAGGATGCTGATAAACGCAGGGAAATATAGAGCTTTCAAATTTCAAGATATTTGTTTCAAGTAACTGCTAACCATTGTACCAGTTGTGAAAAAGGCATATAAACCAGGTTCAACTATATATTTTTTGACGTCATAAATGTCTTTAAAAAATCTCTGTTTTACACAAACTCAGAAGGGATTTTGTGGTGTTACATCCTTGATTTTAGGATCGAGCGGATTTAAACCGAGCATCAGGTAATCGAATTGCTCTTCGGTAAGATCCGCAGCGTCTTCCGTGGTTCTTGGCCAGGATAGTGAACCAGATTCAATCCGTTTATACAGCAAAAGAAATCCATCGCCCATCCAAAGCAGTCCTTTAATCCTGTCGGAACGTCTACCGCAGAACAGGAACAAGGTTCCTTTCTCAAAAGGATTCTGCTTATATTTGTCACCAATGATCATCGAGAGACCATCAATGCCTTTGCGCAGATCCACTGTACCACACGCAAGCACAACCCGATTGATTTTAGCAACGTTCTCCAGCATGGACTACCTCCTTTAAGAGCCTGCTTAGCACAGCATCTGAAACATCGTTTGATATTTCGAGAATGATATCACCATTCCTGACAACTGCAGTCGCGTTAGAAGCTGACGAAAATTCTCGTGTTTGAATAGTTTTCTCTGATGTAACAGGGGCAGCTATTTCAACAAAAGAAATTTCGGCAGGATTTTCGGTTGTTACAGGCAGCTTCATCTGGTCGTATGATTCTTTACGAAACTTGCGCAGCCAGTAATAATAAGACTTTTCCTTGATATCATTGTCTTTCAGCCATTGATGGACAGTTACGTTTGCAGGTCGTTCCTGACATTGATTTATGATATTTAACCAGTTAGCACGCCTTACATCGTGAGTACATTTATCCATGATAGTTTGCCTCCTCTAAAAAACTATTAGTTTTTTCGTGTCTTATAGAGTGTCTCACAAAAATGCTAATTATCCAAGGCGCGTGGTTTGACGTTTACTTGAAATCGAGCGTAAATACAAATATATCCAAGAATTAAAAAAGATACTTTCAGATCATGAAATCCCATACCCTGAAGAATACGAAATAGAATAACTACAAAAAGGGTCTGGTATAACATCAGACCCTCATAAATTCCCCTCACGACTGACCCTCATAAACTTTGGCAAACCCTCAAAAAGTTTGATTACCCAGAAAGCCCCGGAAATGTAATCTTAATCGTGGCAATGAAATGAGCAGTTGCCGGACAAAAATTAGAGCTGAATTTGGACAAGATGAGGAATCATAAACAATAAAACTTATCCGGAAACATATCATTATTATCCTAATTATATCATCACTATATTATTGTCAAACGCTAAATTATGCTTAATACGCTCCAACTCTTGCCTTATCCATATATACTTGTCACGTAAATGACTATCTGCATATCCTTGAAGCCTTGAATCAACACACTGCGTTATCTTTTTAACCTGTCCGTTTGTCACAAACTCATCCAGTGTTTTACATTGAAAATAACGTTCAAGCGTGTTTATATAAAAATATCCATCTTTGTCTCTTGGTAACTTTTTCCATTCTGAATCAACAGATACTGTTTTCCCTTTAACCACAGCGTCAGAAACAATAATTCTCGGATATACAGCATAATTTTCCTGCGCCACATAAGCATCCACCAAGCCCTTGCCAAAAATCAGCTGTTCATCAAGGTAGAAATCCCCCTCTGCAATAGCGCCTCTCAGAAATACAGGTACTTCCAAATCATATAACTGTTCCTGAATCACATCACATATGTCAATCACAACTGCTAATGCTTCCGGATACCCAACAGGTGCCGCAATAATAATACTATCCGACATAATATGCATCTTTGTCTTGCTTAAAACGTCATTATACTGATTCAGAACTTTATCATCATCATATGCCGCACGTCCCAATGCCAAGCAAAAATCACTCTGCGGAATAACATTTGAAAATATCTCTCTGATTTCTTCAAATGCTTTAGTATTAATCATATTTTTAAAGCCTAAAATATCCAAAAACGCTACTATACATTTGCTATACATTTCCATATTCTTTATTCTATACATACCTCTTTGATTTCATTATAAAATTATTTATTACATTTCATCTCATCCCAATAATATCTCATTATAACCCTTACTTTATATTCAACATACTTTTTTGTTCTATAGCAAAAAGTGCAAAAACAATTAATTCCATGATAATCATTAAAACCATACATATATTTGTCACCCTTTCTTTGATACCTATAAGCTAACTAAAACTTTATTGTGACTCTATATTATTTAATGAAAACCCTTTACATTTTTTACAAATTATCCGTAATTTATATGGATATTTTATTTTATGAGGACTTAATTTATATGATAATATAATAATATCTAATAACTCCTGTTGAGTCAATGATGTCCCTGAATTAATATCTATATATGTCTGTCCAGCACCTAAAATAGGTATGCTTATATCTTGCTGATTATAGTACTTAAATAATTCTTCCCACATAGTTGATAAACACGAAATATAATCGCTTCGTGAAGTAAACTTTGCACGACCATCCTTATCTAACGGCGCAAACGCTAATAATAAATCATTACCATTTTGTATTATACTTCCAGATTTATACCTTTTTTTGTGATTATATTTTGACTTTATACTTTCAGGTTTTATATTTGACTTCGAAATAAGTTCCTGTATATTTAAATTCGGATTTTTAACTAGATATTGACCACAAATTGATGTAGTTTTTATATCTTCGGGATTATTTCCAACATTTGTTGTAAAACACTCATCAAAATTAATAACTCTTCTCGATTTTTTTACTTTAAATAAATCTCCATATTCCACTTTAATTATGTAATTTTTCCCTTTTATTATTACAAACCATTTTATTTTTAATAAAATAGCATACACAATCACTAATAGCATCCAAATCATAATAAAACACAGCAAATGATTAAAAACAACATTTAATGCATAATAATCTATCTTTTTGTTATGTGCAATTATCGAATTTATAATTTTCCATTTTTTTATTTAAAAAAAACTCTCAGGCAAAAAGGCGAATAAAAATGAAATTATACCAATCGTCCAACTGGCAGTCTTTTTTAATACCTTTATCAAAATCCCAATACCTCTTTGATGTATGAATAGTCACCAACTTTTTCTCCATTATCATTTATTATCCAAAACGGATGTGCATTTTCCTTATATTCACTCATATATGCCGGTAGCCAATTTGATTCTTTTCTCAAAGAATTATATAAAATTATTATAGTTCTTTTTTTCTTCTTTGCCTGCTCAAACTCATGCCGTAAAAACGAATATGAATTTATACAGCCAAAATCATCATTCTCAGTTGGTGTATATACTGAGGATACTTTACATTCCTTCTTTCCACCTACATTTTGTTTATATGGTGTACATTGACACCCATTTTGTGATTTATATAAACGTTCACATTCACATCCAGCCGTTCTTGATTCTGTCTTATCTCCTACAACGCAAATCACTGCTGAGGATGCATTTATTTGTTTATTGAATTCTTTTTTCAAATCACAAATTCGACAATCCCTTTCGTTTGACACACTTCCAGATTTCACTAGAGCCATATCTATAAAATCCACTTTATGTAAATCGTCTTCACCCCACTTCTGTAACTTTTCAACAACTACTTTATCACCATTTGCCTCAGAATAATCAGCACTAATATAGACTCTTTTTCCCATAGTAAATCCACCTCTCGTATTATACATATTTCTTCATGCTTTAAAAACATCATAAAACCAGATTTTTAGCAGTTTTATTAAAATTTTCATTTCTTTAAATTGATCATCTTTTATACACATATAATTTTCCATTCTCAAAATTATTCTTATACCAATAATCCATTGTAATTTCTTTTTTTAAAAAAATAGCCTTCAAAATTTTCAAATTCTGATTATGTCCACATATTAACACATTATTATCAGTTTTTGCAATTTTATCAGAATAGAATGCAAAAACACGCGAATACAATTCACAAAATGATTCTCCATTAGGAATTGTTTTAAAAATATCATATCTTCCATTAATAAAATACTCTGGAAATTGCTTTTGCATCTGAAACTTATTTTTATTCTCAAAATTTCCCATGCAACGTTCTGTAAGTCTAGAATCAATAATAACAGATTCCGTTAATTCTGGACATATTTTTTCTATAGTCTGCTTACATCTTTTCAATGGAGAAGAATATATTATTCCATTAAAGTCAAACAAATGGTCAACCAAAGAATCTTTCAGAATGTCAATATCTCTCTGTCCTGTAAAATATCCATATTTATTATACTCTGTTTTTGCATGTCTTATTAGTATTAACTTATATTTGTCTATCATTTACTTTTCCCTTTTTAGTACTACAATATAAATACAATGGTCTAAGTGTCTTTACTATCTCACCTTTTAACATTTTTTTACCTTTATTAAAAAAATCCTGACCATCCTTAAACTCTCTAATATGTTTATCTTTTGTTATTCTTGATTTAGAATACACTGGGTATATCTCATTATCTATTTTTAACTGTTTCTTTTTATAATCGGAACTAATTGATTGAATATTCTCTATCACTTGTCCCCATCCATGAGGTACTAAACATTTTTCTTCACCATTTATACGAATTTTCCAATTCTCATCAGATATCTTGAATAAATAAATATCCTTTCCAACTGATGAGAAAATAGGAAGGACAGTTCCTGGTTTTTCCAAAAAAGTGCCAATTGCAATAGTAGAATCATTCGGCATATAATAATGATGAAATGTATGTTTTTTTATTTTGTTATCTTCCAGTATTCCAATCTGCTCCGCATACCATTTATGTATCTGTACATTATATTGTTCCAACTTATGTGCATACGCTGCAAACTGTCTTGCATCTTCATCTTTAATATATCGTAAATATCTTTGTTTTTCCTTATATACACGAATTGAATCACTAAACCAGTTTTCCTCAACAGGATACAATCCCATGTAAGAATCCTTAAACTCTTTTACAGAAGAGTGCATAACGACATATAATTCTTTATCATCCGTACTTTGAGCAATCATTATAAAATGATTTCCATTATCAAAACTAAATGAATAACCTTTTTCTTTCGTAGCTTTCATAACAATTGAATCTATATAATCTTCAAATTCCTGGCTACTCATTTCTGGAAAATCATTAATCTTATACACACTGCTTGAACAAACATTTACCGTTGCATCCACAGGGATTATTGCAGTACCACACTTCCATGTAATCAACATTCCAGTTGCAAAACCTCCCGCAAGCCTTTGCACATTATTAGGAAATCCTAAATCTAATGATGGATATATCATAACACCACTACTTGGTACATCTACCCCATCAATTTCAAGGGTACTGGAATCATATTTCTTGAGCACACATTCAAATATTTCTTTTGTTCTTTTTATATACTTAAGTAAAACAGTTTGTGTGTCATCACCTAAAAGATTTTTTGACTTAAATAAATCACTATAACTCTTTATATCATTTGATGGAATAAAAGCATCTGTTATTCGCGGTTCTTTTGTCCAATCCTCAGTTACATAATTTACTATTTGAGAATGATATAACTTATGTAATTCAACCCCATCATACTTTAGGGTTTTAATTCTTTTCCTCCAATATTGATGGCTTTCCTGCGCCTTTGTTTTTATTTGTTGCCGTTCAAGTGAATCAATTTCAAAATCTATTCTTGTACTTGTACTCATAAGTTTTTCCAAATATCTTCTATGTGCATCATATTCAGAATTTCTTACATTAATATTTCGATACAAAGAGAAATCCCCCTTATATCTTCCATCCATGGTCCATAATTTTGTACTTCTGAATCCCATATAATCTTCACTAATTATCGCATGATCAATTTCGAGTAATGGTACAAAATAGATATTAATAAGACATCCCATCTTCTTACATAGAGGAATAATTTCAGTAATTAACGTATTCATTGTAATTGTCACTCTACTCAAAGGTGTCCCTATTTCGTTTTCATTGACATTGCAAAACATTGAAGGTTCTACAATCAATATCCGTATATCGTTTATTTCTCTTGAAATTATCTTTTCCCTTAATGGTTCAATTATCGTCATATCTGTGCTTTCAGAGAAAGCCTCGTCCAATGATTGACCCGCTAAAACAATTTTACCATTTGCTAAACTAATTATTTTCTTCCTTGTATCACTAAAAATCGATGGCGTTAATTCTGCAACAAAACTTTTTTTATCAGAATATAATGTTACACCATTATTAAACAAAAAATTTTCAAGATCATCTTTATACAAAATATCCTTTTTTTCACTAATAAACCTCTCATACTTACTCTTAATTATGTCCAAGGAACTTGGTACAGGCATATAATTCATTTCTTTACAAATTAGATTACTTAAGCATACCAATCCATCCAAATCAAACTTTTTCGTACTTTGAAATAATTTTAGTGGATGCTCTGCCATTATATTATTACTTTCAATATCAATGAATACTGGAATAACAATTGATTCCTTACTCACCATGTATATAGCACCAGCTTCAAAATTTATCCAAGGTCTTGAAATATCTTCTCTCGTTAATAAAATAATTCCTATTTGAGATTTTTTCAATGCCTCATCAATATCACAAATCCACATTCTTCCGTCAGAAATTTGCTTAGAATAAAATATAATGTCCGACTTTTCAAATATTTCTTGAAACAAAGTCGTTAAAAAATCAGCACAAACTTTCGCTTTGTTTCCACTCCAACTTATAAATACTTTATTTACGTCGCCATTATTTTTCATCTAATGTTCCTCCCATCTACAGATAATGCTTCTTTATCCTGAATTATTCATGGAACAATATCTGAACTGATAATTGTACCATGAATTTAAAAATTGATCCATGCAGTCATAACATTCCTAAATTTTTCCGTCAAAATGGCGCAAAGTCCCTATCGCAGAGTTCGGAGCAAGTGTTAAGCTGTCAAGGTTCGTTAACATTTGCTATTCCAGCTGTACATTTAGCTTACCGATATTTGAAATCGTCTTATAGAATTCACTTTTATAATGGCAGCTACTGCACAGCTTGAATGTGATATATCTTGCTGAACGAACTACTTTTGCAGCAATCTTCAGCAGTTTTAAACGGACGGTATCAATACGTTGCTTTCGCATATTTGCTGATAACGCCAATCGTCTAAACCAATTAAATATGTTATACGCAAGAGCGTGTACTTGAAGTCTGTTGGCATTTACAATTCGGGTATGACTGCTTACGGAAGCAAAATCAAAACCGGATTTACTCTCTTTGATAAAGTTTTCCATCAGTCCTCGCTTACAGTAAAATTTGACAAGATACTCTGGTGATGAATCCATGTTTGTAACAATGAATGTGTACATGTAAACCATCTGGTTTTCCGGCTTTTCAACCTTGCATATTATACGTCTTTCATAAGGCCATGAACCTGCTTTGTACATGAATTCACCATAAACTACTGCATAATCGACTTTGTTATCTTTGGTAATCTCGTCGAGTTCATCCACAAGATGGGATGCTTTTCCACGGAGAATACCATTCTCTTTCAGCCGGATTACATAGCTTGTGCCATTTTCTTCGCACTGCTTGTAAAGGTCAGGTGTCGCAAAACCGCTGTCACCACGAAGCAGAATTCGGATTGTCGGATAATCATTCAGATATTCATCAAATATTGGTTGCAAAAAGTCTACCACTCCAGTGCAGGAATACTGTGTTCCGTCACGAAGTTGGATTTTTATCAGATCCCCGGTCATTCCATCATAACAGACCAGTGGATGGTATCCATTGCTTTGATAATGAAAGTTAAAGGCTCTGCCTTCCTGTTTACCGTATGCATCAAGAAGAGTGGAATCCAGATCCAGAATGACAGCCTGTGGTATCTGAATACTGTAAACGCTTTTTCGAAGTATCCTGCCAATTGTGAGGAATTAGTTTAAAGTATCTTCATCCATACGGTTAAAGAATCTTGATACCGTAGGTTGTGATGCTAAAGCATCTTTATTTAGCACCGCTTTAAATACTGGATCATTTGTAAGTTCATCTGAAGCATCATCTTCAGAGTAACCTGCAATGATCATATATATCATCTGTAGGAGATTCTCCTTGTCAGCGTGATATCTAAATGATGCAGAATCATTGGTCTTAAATGAGTGACTGAAAAGTTTATCAATGCCAAGTTTACTTACGAATTCTTTGATAAGAAGTAGACCTGCATCGGAGGATAAATCGCCTCCATCGAAATTAATTTTAATTTGTCTATTGCTTTCTAAAGCTAAGGTGTTTACAATACTCATAAAGGGCTCCTTTTGGTATATTTTTTAGATTCGACACCTAAATTTTACCACATTTGGATGCTCTTTTTTAATTCACTTGCCAGATGAAATGCAATATTCAGTTAAAATATAGGAATTATGGTGGTTTCAGCCACTTTCACGACAAAGTCGTGAATAATCTAGGCTCATTTATATATTATCACTTATTCTTCTAAAATTAAATCTTTTTTATTATTTTTCCAAATTTTCCAAATTTTTCTATATTTTAAACATATCAAATTTTATGGATAATAATGAGTTATCAATCATATTTGTGAGGTGTAAAAATTGAATGACTATTTCATTTATCCAAAACAATTTCAATATGAAAAAATACTACCAAAGAAAAATACATGTTTTATGATTATGCCATTTGCTCAATCATTTAATGAAATATATGGAACAATAAAAGAAGAAACAGAAAAAAATGGCGTTATATGCTGTAGAGCAGATGAAATGAATGGTTCACAACCTATTGTTAATAAAATAATAAGAGGCATTCTTGAATCTCAATATATAATAGTTGATATAACTGATGCTACAGCAAATGTATTCTATGAATTAGGCATAGCACACTCATTTAGAGACGCACAAAGTATTTTACTAATTAAGCAGGAAGATAATAAATATCCCTTTGATATATCACATTTGCCTACCCAGAGCTACTCTCCAAATAATTTGTTCCAATTAAAAGCAATTATTGATAACTTCATAAAATCCGCAAAAACAATTTCTGATTTTAGAGATGCATTGTCCATAAATGATATAAACGATAATACTATTACAAACAATTTTATTGAATATATAGAGAACTACTTTCATAATGATATTTCTATATACTCATACATCTTAAATTCATGTACTTCAAAATATAAAATCGAACAAGTTGATAATGCATTTAAAAAATTTGAAATATTAGTACAGCAAACCCTGAAAAATCGAATTTCATCCATAAGTGATGGGATTTTAAGGGTATATATTAAACTAATTGAAAAATGTGATATTGATGAAATTTCACGTAAGTATGTTTTACAGTTTGAGGATATGTTGTTATTATCAGGAATAAATGATCAATCAATAATTATTAGTAAAAAAACAGACTTGATGTTGGCTCTTGCCAATGATAACAAATTGTTAGATATGTGTTTGCCATGGATAATAAATTATTTTTCACAATCTAAGGCTTCAATTATAGATCTTAATAGATATAAATTGGAATCATTTTTGATGAATTCAACTAGCAAAGAGGTTGAAACTGTTATAATAAGCTCATTGTTTAATGATGATTGTCATATAAGAGAACATATGGCAGATGTTATAGGCGCTAAAAAAATAAATAATGCATATCAATCATTAAAATCAAGATTATTTATTGAAGAGAATTGGTTTACGGTTGGTAGCATTATAGAAGCAATTGGAAGAGTAGCACCTAAAGATGATGGGCTACACTCTATTGAGTCATGGGTTAAATTAAAGGGGCATGATATAATTGAGCAGAAACAGTTCTTTTTACTTAAACATATTTTTCATGCATTAGCTTTACTTGACACAGACAGCAATTTCTTTGTAAACAAGTTCCTGAAGGAGTATGGTTCTTTTTTCAATGAAGCTCAAGTTGGTCCGATATAAATATGCTATACACCAAAGAATTTAAAAATTCTATCATTATCTATATTTAATATTAACTTATGCATATTGAAATTTGCAGTTATTTTGTCATATAAATATAATAAATCTTCATTTAAAGTGTGTGGATGTTCTCTCTTGAGCATATTTAATAAAGAAGAAATGTTCCTTTCTACAAATGAATAGTATTCCTTTTCGTACATATCATATAAGTTTTGAGAGTGTAATCTCTTTTCTATTTTGCTCAAGACATCTACACAATTATTAATTTTAGTTATAGAGGTAGTAGCACTATGAGTTACGGATGAGGTACGTTGTCTATAATGATAATTAGTACCTGGTGTAAAGCTTATGGTGTTCGCATGCAAGATAGAAAAAAATGAAAAATAATCATCTTGCCAGCTTCTATTATCGCTACAGTATAAATTATACTCCTCTATGAAAGAACGTCTATAAATTTTATTGTTCATAATTGGACTTATAAGAAAACCTAAATTATGAGATTTAGTTAACAATCGTAAACCCATTCTTCCATCTATCTTTAAATTACTATTATACGCATAACGGATTTGTGTTGAAATATAATTATTATACTCATTTAATATTCCTGCAATAGCAATATCACTTTCATCCTTTTCAATTGTATTTTTTAAAATACTATAAAAATTCAAATCTACCCAGTCATCACTATCAATAAACCCCACATATTGTCCATGTGCATGTTTTATACCAATATTTCTTGCTATTCCAGAACCAGAATTATTTGGTAAGGTAATTAAGGTTATATTCGAATTTCTCTTTTGATAATTTTGTAGTATTTGCAATGTTGAATCGTTTGAAGCATCATTTATAATAATGATTTCTAACGACACATCTACTTGATTAAGTAATGAATCTAAACATACTGAAATTTCATTTTCTGCATTATATACGGGGATTATTACACTTAAATCAATCATGAAACACCTCACAAATATGATTGATAACTCATTATTATCATCATCTTAAACTTTTTCTTAAAACTTTTTACAATATTTTTTAAAATCTTCTATCTTTAGATAATTTCCAGTAATGTAATCCTAAAGCTGTCAATTTACAACCTTTTGATTTCATTGCCGCAAAATACATATATTCCTCATCAACAGGCTCAACAAGTCCAACACTTTGAAATAATTGTAATTCTTTAAAGACTATAACATTTGCTGGATCAGCATACGGTTCAACAACTTCATGCTCTATATCTGGCGAATTGGTATATTCATATGATGGATCCAATTTAAATTCATCAGTTGGATTTTTAAAGTACTTACTTAATTTTCTCAAAACAGTATTAGATACCTTTGGCTGAATTGTTCTAATAGGCAAAAATTGCGAAATATTAGTTTTAAAAACTGGTCTCTGTTCCCATGCTCCTAAAGATTGATCAACAAAAGCATAAACACTTGCAGGTGTAATTTTACCTGCAATATCTGCAGCGCCACCCTTAAGTCCTTGGATAACTAAATTTGTAAACACACCATGCTCTATTTTTGAATCTTCTAATGATTTCTGCCATGTCTGACTTGCTGCGATAATCGTAACACCATCACCTAATAAAGATGTATTACTGTCTAATAAACTTGTTCCCATATTTGCCGCAAAACAGCAATCTAGAATTATAATTTTATTTTTGCATCTCGAATTATTAGCAATTTTTAAAACGTCTGACATTTTCACGCCATATGAATCTATATCACAATAATCTGTGGTGCACAAATATCCTCCATCTTCCTCTGATCCATGTCCTGAAAAATAAAACAATGCTATATCGGCATCATCAGCAAATAATCTTTCTATTTTCATTAATAAAGAATCATAAGTACAATAATCGGTTTCAAGCATAATCTCAAAATTAGGCGATCCATCTCCATTTGCTTCCAACAATTCTTTCATTGCTATTGCATCATTGTCACACCAATTCAATTCACAATTAGGATATTTTGTCAATCCCACTAAAAGTGCTTTTTTCATTTGCATTCTACCTTCTTAAAAATAAATACTTGTAATTTATAATTGATTTTACAATAAAACACTTCACCATTTCAACAGCACTTTTGAAAATTCCCTCCCTCAATGTCATTTAGTAATCGCTCAATACTGTTATATATTACCATAAAACCAAAGTCTTTACACTACGTTTTATTATCATATTTCACTTTTGCACATGCTAATATAACTTGAATAATATATATATCTAATATACTGTCATCATTGACCCTTTCTTCCTATTTGTATTATGCTAAATTATTCTATCGTCCGAAAGGCTACAACTAATGTCATAAATTCTTAATATTAGCATTATTTTTCATCATCCTTCGGATATCTGTCTTTGTAATTTAAACTTCTCTCCTGCTTTTCCTTCATAGTCTTTCGATTGTTCTGTTATATTAATGCTACTGTTATTTAGTGTGCTTCACTTTTTTTTTTGCACAGTATGCAAGCCATTATTATTCTAGTATATTTTTATTATTCCAGACCTTATTAATTTTGTACTTATTGTCATTTCAACCATAGCACATTATACCGTCCTTATTAAGGAAAAAATTAGTCCCTTCCTCATAAGATTAGCTTCCATAGCCTTGTTAAGCACCACGTGTATTATAGCATATTCTACAAGAAAATGACAGCATATTTTGTTGGAGATTAAAGCACCAAAAATGAAATTTTAAATTCCACTGCCCTACAGGGCGGTAGAATTTAGTCCTGCACAGTAGATATTTACTCTTTCATACATCAGTGTTATTGTAAAAGTTCCTTCTGACAGCAGTAGAAGGAGAATTATCATGAGTAAATATATCCCTGGAAACCAGAAACATCTGACACTTAATGACCGTATCTACATCGAAAACGAATTATCCAAAGGTGCGACTTTTAAAGACATTGCGGCATTCCTTTGTAAAGATCCTACGACCATATCAAAAGAGGTTAAATCACGGCGTCTTTCTGACTGGTACCACAAAGGAACTTTCTACAATGCCAAAAACTTTTGTGTACACCGCTATCACTGTAAAAAAACAAATGCCTGTGGAAAAATCATGCTCTGCGGTATTAAATGTACATCCTGTCCAACCTGTAACCAAACCTGTAAGGATTTCGAAAAGGAACGGTGCTGCAGACTTGATAAGGTGCCTTATGTATGTAATGGCTGTCCAATGAAAATCAATCATTGTACCATTGCCCATAAATACCGCTATGATGCCCGTTTTGCCGACCGTAAGTACCGCGAATTATTAAGTAGTTCCCGTGCCGGAATAAATATGACCCGGCATCAGCTGCACCAAAAAGACCAGATTGTTACTCCGTTGATTGCCCAGGGACAGTCACCCTATCAGATCCTGATCAATCATCCGGAACTGGATATGTCTGTCCGCTCCATGTACACATACATCGATAAGGCACTGTTCACAGCCAGAAATGTGGATTTGAAAAGGCAGGCAAAATTCAAACCAAGAAAGTGCCACAAAACACAGATCAAAGACCGCGAAGTATTTACCAACAGAACCTATGCAGACTTCTGTTCTTTGGAATTAAATTCTTATGTACAAATGGACACAGTAAAGTTATCAAGGGACTCCCAGAAAACGCTGTTAACCATGATCTTTACAGAGGAAAAACTGTTTCTTGCATTTCTTATTAACCGGTGCACAAAAGGTGCCGTCCGTGCTGTATTTAACCGTTTGGAAAAACGTATGGGAACGTATGAATTTACATCTGTTTTTGAAAATATATTAACCGACCGTGGCTCTGAATTTGGGAACCCAGAAGAATTAGAAACTGGAATTACCGGCATACAAAGAAGCAGCATTTATTACTGTGATCCAATGCGTAGCGGACAAAAAGGAACCATCGAACAGGCGCATACCATGCTCCGCATGATATTGCCTAAAGGAACATCCTTTGAATTTCTAACCCAATGGGATGTCAATCTTATTGTGAATCACATAAACTCTACTCCAAGAGAAAGCCTTGATGGCCAAACGCCGTATGATGTTGCCCTGGAAACACTTGGAGAAGATGTTCTTAAAGCATTTCAGCTCAAGCCGATTTCACCCGATGAAGTCAATTTAACGCCTAAGCTGATACGCTTTAAGAAGTAACTAATTAACTGATCGAAATCTGCTGTCAGACTGGAACTAAACATTTCACATTTTTTAAATGTGGCTGGTGGAATTTAGTCTGACACACCGAATTCCAGTAGCCTGTTTTTGATGCCATAAAAACAACAAAATTTCGATAAGCTAGCTTAATTATAACAGAAAGCAGGAGATTTTGTTAAAAATTCTCCTGCAAAATCAGCAAAATTTTAAAAGCCGATGGAATTTACATTTGCACTGGAATTTACTTTTTCAAGTCAGCCGCGTGTGTTTATGCGTGCGTTCATTTCCTATTTTGTTATCCTACCAACTTGTCCAGCATACCTCTCTACTTCTTATCGGCACTCTATTTTCCTATAACAATCGACTTTTCCATCATTCAACAATCTGCCCAACTCAATTTCCGGATCTCTTTCTATCTTTTTTGCAAATATTTTAATAGACTGAACATCGAACCTATTTTCCGATAAAAACACTTTATACTGTTCATAAGGAATCAGCATATCTTCCGCATATTTATCCGCAATTTCCTCTTACTCTCCAGATTCCGAATCAAAAGAAATACCAAAATTCCCATTCATAATATGCCCTATTTCATAAAACAATGTAAACCAAAATATATCAGATTATTTAACATCTTTTCCAACGCTATTAACTAATTCTTCTTAACCTTCAATTTTTCTATATGTCCTAATCTCGAGTTCACCATTTTCATTAAAACCATATTTAAAGAAAAATCCATTATAATGAAATACATATTTAGCTAATATTTCCCACACTTCACTCTCATATGTCTCACTTTCCGAAAATTTGCTTTTTATGATATCTGTTGAAATTTGTGTAAAAATATTTTTATACTCCTTCTCTACTGATTCAACACTTGCTAAAAAATCACTCCAGTCCTTAAGTATTTCTTTCTGCTCTTTTTCCTCAGCCGTTAAATAATATTCCGATATATAATCAACAGCTTTTCTACTAATTATCACCATTAAACGAAGATTCAACATTTGTCTCATATACTGAATCATATTTTTTACCGGTTCTTTAATATCTAGTAAAAAATCCAAAATATCTACTGTATATATTCCTATATTCTTTATCTGAGAAATGATAATTAGTGTAGCTTCCCCTACAATTATATCTCTTTTTTGTCTTTTTGATATAGCCATCGCATCATAATCACATATTCCGAATAACTCTTGAAGATTATGATTACTAAATTCTTCACAATCAATATCTTCGCTGTTATTTAATGAATTTAGCTTCTCAGCATACTCTTTAATTTTCACAGATTCTTCCATCCAATACTGTTTTTCCTCATCAGCGGTTTCATTCACAAATAGCTTATCATCATATACACCTATAGAAGCAACAACTTCCCTAGCATTATTATCCACAATTATTTTCGCTTCGTCCTTTGAAAATTGCAGTATTGAAGATGGAATAACAACACCATTTTCATTCAATGTCTTTGTTGGAACTCCCAATTTATATAAGATTATCATAGCTGAATAAGATAAAACATAACCACTCTTTTCGTTTTCATGGTTCTCATTCAACATATTCCTGATAATCATGTCTTTTTCTTTTAACATAGCTAATACAAATTGTTCATATGTTAGCTTTGTACACTTATATATAGAATATAATGGCATCGGTATTTTACTAAAATCCTTATAGAATTTTGACCAATCAAAATTAATTTGTGATTTACTGTTTTCTTTAATCCATTCTATTAATTTATTTTGAGTTTGAACCTCATCCAAATTTTGATCCACATAGAAGCTTTTTACCAAACCACACTCCGTCATCTTAGCTATGCACTTTCTCACTAAAAAGCATTCAACTGGCATAATTTCTGTAATTTCGTATTTACTTTCTCCAATTTCTATAAAATCTCCTACTTTTTTTCTAAATAATCCAAGTTTAATTGCCTGTTCTTTATATATATGTATTGCGGACTCCCATTGATATGGTTCTTCAGGTAAAACTTTATCCTTATATATACAATAAACCTTTAAATTTTCTGTATCTATATCTTTTAGAAATACTGCCGTATCTTTATCTACATTTTTCACTTCTTTAATTGTGTTGTCACCTTGCCCCACATTCAATCCCCAATATTTTCCAAATATATTTATATTTTTTTTATCACTCCTTAGTAATGCCATTGTCAGAAATTTTCTACTTAATTCAAACTCAGATTCTCTTTCATATACCGCTGCCACTAGGGTCAACGTCTCAACGTTACTGCTTTTTTGCGCATAGACCATTATATCATTTGGAATCTGTCTTTTATTTTGAAGTGATAAACCAAGAATATTATTTATTACAAAAAGATCATCTCTGTAATATTTAAATATCTCTAAAAGCGTATTAAGTGCCTCTAAATCTTTTTGTTTTTCAAGCAGAATTGCTGCCTTCATTCTTAATTTTCCTGGGGACATCCTTTTTAATATTTCATATTTTCTAATTATCTCCATTGCATCATCATACATATTATTTTGTATAAAAATTTCCAGTAAAATTTCTTCTGAATGAATATTAAAATATAAAAGTGACCCTTCTTTTCTTTTCATTACAATAGTATCTAATATTGACTTTTCTTTAGTATTTTGAAACATTTCTAACCAATATTCCAAATAGTTCCTATACTCATCTTGATATCTAACACAAATATCCCTTGAACAGTCTATCCCTTTTGTAATTCTTATCATCTGAACATACATCAAAAATAACATCAAATGCTCAGAAAGTAAATATTTATAGTTTTCAAAAAAATTTATTATTTTTTCCGGTGTATTTACCCATTGTCCTAAGAAATCACATAATATTATATATCTGCCTGTACTCTGACAGAATTTTACAATTTCCTCTTGTAGTGCCACTCCTCTTTTTATCTCTAATAATAAAATAACTTCATTAATATTAATATCTTCTTTAAGCTCATCTGAAAGATTTTCTATAATGTTATCCACTTCTACATCATCTGTAATCACAGCACTTCTAATCAAAATAAAGTAAAAAATCTTTTTATACTCTAACTTTATTCTTGAGTAGCGACAAATATTACGCTTTAATTTTACACATAAATCTTTTAAATTATCAGTTTTTCCATCTTGCGAAAAATCGTCTATATACTCTAATTCCTGCTTCTCCCAAATAAATAACTCTTCTAACACATTTTTATTTTCTCTTATCAATTCATCCATAGAATTATAGATACCATAATTATTCTGCTTATACATATACATAAAAATAATTCTGTCTACTAACCATGATTCAGTATCATAACATTTTTTTTTATTAATATTTTTAATTTCCATGCCATGTTGTATTTCTACTTCTATGGTATAGAATTTAGAAAAATCTCCATTTTTAATTTCTTCAATTATCTGCCTTAAAATTGGATCAGTTGTCACCTGTAACAACTGTCCTAATAAATCAGCATTTTCTATATTCAGTAAAATCAATTTTCTGACAATATCTTTTTTAATAGAATCACTATTTACATTTTCCAATACCTCTAATGAATTTATTTCTTCAAATCTACAATCTGAAATCATTTCCAAATTCATCTTTATCGCAATATCTAATTCCTTATTTCTACTTTCTATCAAAGGCAAAATCCTACAAACCTCTTCTATATCTCCTCTCCATAAGAAATCACATAGTGAAAAATAAATATCAATCTTTTTTTCTTCACAAATATCCTCTTGCCTTATCATATTACGTATTTCATTAATTCCACTCCATGTATTCTGAAATTCTTTAATAATCTTATCTGATTCATTATTGATAATCTGATTTGTAATATGTAGACTATATTTATCAGCAGAATTCAAATTATCAAACATAAATTCCTTATATTGGGTTAAAACTTTCCTAAAAAAATCACGAACCGCAGAATAATCCTCAACTGATAACGTCCTTCCAGAAGACCTTATACTCTCTTGACAATCATTGATCAAATTATCTATAAATATGTTTTCAAGGGGTTTTTGAACATTAACTTCGTTCAAATAGTTATACATTTTCAATATAGGATTTTGATAACGAATATAATTTTGAAATGCTGACGATGTTAGTATACTTCCATCATTTTCTCTACAATAATCCTCCACCCAGTCATCAATTTCTTTTTTAAGTTTATTTAACTTTACAGTGTCAGCTGCCTTTTGTTTTCCTTCATAAACACAATTTGATACAACATTTATAACTATTGTAGAAAGCGTATTTCCTATTGTTGCACCTATCATATTCAATTACCTCCTGTACTATTTCGAAATAAATATACAAAACATCTTTTTTATATTATATAACAAACTTAATAGATAAACAATTTTACAAATCAGCTATCCTTTTCCAACTTATCCAAAAAATTCAAATCACTACCAATGCGTCTACTATCAATTAATATTTTGTCAATATAATATTACCGCAAAGTTTTGTTACTCTCCATAACATTTTTCTCATTTCATTCCATTCCGTTGAAGTCACATCCTCTTTATGCTATATTTAGTACGTTTAGTAAAAGTGGTAAAAATCTATATCATGTTATTAATCATAACATTCATCTACATAAAGAAAGAAGGAACATATGAAAAAATTATCCACCTCGCGTCTTGCCGACACTATCGCAAGACTAAGAAAAAGCAAAAACATGACACAGGCAGAGCTATCGGATGCAACCGGAATCAACCGTGCTCTCATATCCCGAATAGAACAACAGGACTTCATGCCATCAATAGAGCAGCTTGAAAGCCTTGGAGAGGCACTTGATTTCGATATCACTGAGCTTTTTATAAACAATAATAAGGGAAAGCTCGCATCTCCATCGCCACTGAATATAGCAGTAGCCGGCACCGGATATGTAGGTCTGTCTATTGCCACACTTCTGGCACAGCACAATCATGTGACAGCGGTTGATATAATCCCTGAAAAGGTAGAGATGATAAACAACAGAAAATCACCTATACAGGATGAATACATAGAAAAGTATCTGTCAGAAAGGTACCTCAACCTGACAGCCACACTTGACGGAGAGGCAGCCTACAGGGATGCTGACTATGTGGTCATCGCAGCTCCTACGAACTACGACAGCAAAAAGAACTACTTTGACACATCTGCAGTCGAAGCCGTAATCGAGCTCGTTCTGAAGGTCAATCCTGATGCTATCATGGTAATTAAATCAACCATACCGGTAGGCTACACAGAATCAGTAAGGAAAAAATACAATACCTCAAACATCATATTCAGCCCGGAGTTTCTTCGTGAATCAAAGGCTCTGTACGATAACCTCTACCCATCAAGAATCATCGTGAGCACAGACAAAAATGATGACACGCTCACCGAGGCAGCTCACAAATTTGCAGCACTACTACAGGAGGGCGCACTAAAGGAAGATATCGACACACTTTTTATGGGATTCACAGAGGCTGAGGCCGTAAAACTCTTCGCCAATACATATCTCGCGCTGCGTGTCTCTTACTTCAACGAGCTCGATACATATGCAGAGATGAAAGGACTGAGCACACAGGATATCATTACCGGTGTATGCCTAGACCCACGTATCGGAACACACTATAACAATCCATCCTTCGGATACGGCGGATACTGCCTGCCAAAGGACACAAAACAGCTGCTGGCAAACTACAACGACGTGCCACAGAACATGATGAGTGCGATTGTAGAAAGCAACAGGACAAGAAAAGACTTCATAGCCGACAGAGTACTTGAGCTCGCCGGAGCATATGAGGCAAACAGCTCATGGAATCAGGCAAAGGAAAAGGAAGTTGTAGTCGGGGTATACAGACTTACCATGAAAAGCAACTCTGACAACTTCCGTCAAAGCAGTATACAGGGTGTCATGAAACGAATAAAGGCAAAGGGTGCAACTGTCATCATCTATGAGCCTACTCTCGAGGACGGCACCACATTCTTCGGAAGCCGAGTAGTAAATAATCTGGAACAATTCAAGAGCCAGAGCCAGAGCATCATAGCAAACCGCTATGACAACTGCCTTGATGATGTGTCCGCCAAGGTCTACACCCGAGATTTATTCAGACGTGATTAATCCGGTATACCGACAGCACATCATATTTAAACTAACTCACATTTAAAAGATTAAGGAGACTCCCCTCATGAAACCACAAAATGTATCATTGGAAGGAAAAACAATACTGGTGACCGGTGCAGCCGGCTTCATCGGCTCAAATCTGGTACTGGAGCTTTTACGCACAACTACCACAATACATATAGTAGGAATCGACAACATGAACGACTACTACGATATATCTATAAAAGAATACAGACTGACACAGATTGAAAAAGAGGTTGCAAAGCACAACAACTCATCCTGGACATTCTTTAAAAATTCCATCGCAGATAGGGAAATCATCAACAAGATATTTACCGAATACAAGCCGGCAGTAGTCGTAAATCTGGCTGCTCAGGCAGGAGTGCGCTACTCCATCACCAATCCGGATGTGTATATAGAATCCAACCTCATAGGCTTCTATAACATACTTGAAGCATGCCGCCACTCATATGACAGCTACGACGGTGTGGAGCATCTGGTATATGCATCTTCATCATCAGTATATGGTTCCAACAAAAAGGTGCCTTATTCAACTGATGATAAAGTAGACAATCCTGTATCGCTCTATGCAGCCACAAAGAAATCAAACGAGCTCATGGCTCACGCATACAGCAAGCTGTACAATATACCATCAACAGGACTGCGCTTCTTCACAGTATATGGTCCAGCCGGAAGGCCTGACATGGCATACTTTGGATTCACCAACAAGCTCCGTGCCGGTGAAACAATACAGATATTCAATTATGGAAACTGTAAGAGGGACTTCACATATGTGGATGACATAGTAGAGGGTGTAAAACGTGTAATGAAAGCCGCACCTGAAAAGAAAAATGGTGAGGACGGTCTCCCAATCCCACCATACGCTGTATACAATATAGGAAATAATCAGCCTGAAAATCTGCTGGAATTCGTAGACATACTACAGCAGGAGCTGATCCGAGCAGAAGTACTCCCGGCAGACTATGACTTTGATGCCCACAAGAAGCTTGTAGCCATGCAGCCGGGCGATGTACCGGTCACCTACGCTGACACAAGCGCTCTGGAGGCTGATTTTGGTTTCAAGCCAGATACAAGCCTGAGAGAGGGACTCAGAAAATTTGCTGAGTGGTATAAAGAATTCTACATGTAGAGAATACTGCAGCCAGAACAAATAAACGCTTGCATCTAGCAAAAATGATGCAAGCGTTAATTAAGATCTAGCGTTGGAATATTGAGCGCTTACATTTTATTTTCATTAGAACTACTCATTTTTGGAAGTTAGGGGGGCTGGCCCCCTGTGGCAACTTGATGATTACATTATTCATAGACTGGAAATTAAGGTTCACCTACAAATATTTTTAATATACTTTTCCTTTTCTTTTGGTTTTAAATACTTAGTATGCAAAAATTCATCTTTTCTTTTTAATTCATAATCATAAATCGTTTCTATCACCTTTGCTGGCACTCCAATTGCAATTGAATTATTAGGAATGTCCTTTGTTACAATAGCTCCTAACCCAATAATACAATTATCTCCTATATTTACCCCTGGTAAAATAGTTGCATTTGTTCCTATATGCACATTATTACCTATAGATACTTTTCTAAATAAATCACAATCATAATATTCTTCTTTTAAATTCCGTAATACCCACACTCCTCCATCATGAGTTAATATCTGCACACCAGCATTTATTCTAACATTTGAACCAATTTCAATTAAATATGGTTCTGTTCCAAGACTGGCCGACGAATGTATATCACAATTTTCTCCAATTTTTGTCCCCTTCCTTCTCCAATAATTGATAGAGTTTATATGTAAATATATATTTCTTAATAAATATCTAATAATCATAATTTAATTATTTACCTCCAATTAAAAATCTTGTAACTCTATATCTATTCATAATATTTATTATACCAAAACTAACAAATATTGAGACTATAAATGAAACTACAACAATTAATGCTGGAGATGCTAAACCATTAAGAAAATAAACCATAATCCATATTACCTGCTGATGAAAAAGATATACCAAAAAACTATTTTTTTCAAAATATTTAACTATGTGATTTTCCCATAATTTTAAATTCCAAAAGTTGCTAGGTAATTTCATTATAGTCAAAACTCCATAATAACTTACTCCAAAAGTAACCACTTTCTTTATCACTCTAATAATGCAATTTCCATCCGGAATTAATAAATAAACAGCAAATAATGCAATGTTTATAACGCTATACCACCCTACTCTATTATGATTAAAACTATCATATTTCATTCCTAAAATAAAAAACGGTAAATATTTAAAAGTTGTTAACAATTGAAATGGCAATTCAAATAGCATACTAAATATATAGTATGCTAAATATATACATACTGCCAAAACACATATATTTTTATATGACATATTATTTATATAATCAGCTATAGGATATACACATATAAAAATCCAAAACAGCATTAATAAATACCAAAGTTGTGATGGAGCATAACCTAAAATATAATTCAAAAATATATCTTTTAATGTCGGTTTAAAAAATATACAATAAAATGGGATGCACCAACATATCATAACAGAAACATAAGGTACCAGTAGCCTGTTTACTTTTTTACAAATAATTACTTTATAACTATTATATCTTTTCTTTTCAAACTTCAATATTCCAAAAACAATTCCAGAAACAAATGTAAAAACATAAATATGTATTAAATTTAAATATTGTGCTATAATAGAAATTATAATACTTTTCTGTTTAGGAACCTGATTAAACCATCCCTCTGGTAACCATAAGGCCATACTATGATACAATACAATAAATATCATCATTATAGTTTTTATTCTATTAAGTGTTTCTAAATTATCTACTTTTTTTCCCATTTATTTATCCTTTTTAAAATTTGAATTATATTATTTCTATAAAACAATATATTTATGCAGCTAACAACTACTATCCAAATTATTGTAGTTTTAACAGCAAGACCTAACCAAAAAAGAAAATTACAATTTATAATTGTTAAATTCACAACTTTATTACTCACTAATATTCCAATTCCCATTGTCAATATATCTATAATAAACGGTTTAAGCATATCTATATACGAAAGTCCTACAATATTCTTAGCATTATATCTTGCAAGCCCAATTGCTTGAAAAAGCATTGCACATAGAGTACCTATAGCAACGCCTACTAATCCATATCTCCATACAAAAATAATTGAAATTAATATATTAATTACTGCCGAAAAGATATAATTTTTTTGTGTTTCTCTATACCTTCCACAGGCTCTTATCATAATATGATATGGTAGTCGAAGACAATATGCCGCATAAGCAAAAGATATTAAATATCCAAACAATTTTTGATTGTAATTTGCATCATTAACACCATTTGTATAAACAAGCACAAATGGTGTTATTAAACAAGCTGCAATCCCCATGATGAATATTGTAACTAGATGTATAATCCATTCTGTCATCTTAAAAGTATCAATTAATTCTTCTTTACACCCTCTTGCATATATATTTCCTAATAAAGCCTGCACACCAGTTGTCATAGCATTAAACATAGCTTTTATTCCTGAAACAACAAGATAATAAACCGAATAAACTGAAACTAATTTCAAGTCTGCAAATATAGTTAAAACAATTGTATCTGTTCCGTCTAGAATTATTGCAGCTATATGCTGAGCAACTCCATTCCACTTTTGCTCTATAGGCTCATAGTCTAACTTTATTTTTTTATTTATATTATATTTTCTTTTAATGTAATAGTTTAAATATATTGGTC
>ERZ1034998.480-NODE-480-length-25964-cov-13.420819_pt1 | contig 25964 bp, 40 predicted proteins | sample MGYA00520621_ERZ1034998 | MGnify/ENA primary metagenome ERZ1034998 (study PRJEB33766, sample SAMN09781748) | gut metagenome | biome: gut microbiome | host: Homo sapiens | place: Madagascar | study: EMG produced TPA metagenomics assembly of the PRJNA485056 data... | reverse complement strand
AAACCGTCAAAAAGATCTCCAAAGAAAAAGGCATTTCGTTGGCTTTTGTATGCAGGCAGATTGGAAGAAGTCACGGATATCTCGCAGAAATCGCAAACAGAGACGGTGACGTTCCAGAAAAAATGCTAGGCCCCATTGCAAACGCCTTGGGCGTAACAGTGGAAGAGCTGACCGGCGAAGCACCGGAGCAAAAAGAAAAGCCCAACGCCTTAGATGGCATTGAGCTTGAAAAGCTGTCACCCGCCCGCCGGGCGCTACTGGAAGCGCTGGAGGGCATGGATGACGAAAACATTATGAAAATTGTTCGGATTGCGCAGGCGGTCAAAAAGGAGCTTCCAGAGTGAGTATACATCTTAATAAGAGAGAACTCGAACTGCTGAAAAAGCTTGATGAAAAATATCCTGATGGAGTTGAGCGGGCAAAAGAGTTATTTCAAGACGCTATGACGCTTGAAGAACTTGGCCTTGCGGATTCTGCATCGGTAAGTTATCGCAAGTCTGCGGTATGGATCACGGAAAACGGAAGGCAGTATTTGAGAGAGAAGAAAGCAAACAAGTTCTCGCTCCCGGCGAAAGTGGTCGGTGGTATTGTCACTTTGATTTTGATTCCGATTCTTGTGAATCTGATTTCGGATTATGTATTACCACTTCTTTTTGGGTAAAAACCAGTTAATCCACCCGAAAAGGTCATCCCGAAAAAAACGCCAGATTCGATGCTGATTCTTGGGGCAATACCATTTTCCGTTCTTGTCTTTTTTCCAAATCGTAAGTCTACAACTCAGCATAAAACCTCCGAATCACTTCTTGAAGTTGGTTTTCAGATAGCGAAAGAATTTCATCGACAGCAAGACGCATAAGTTTGTCGTGCGATTCTTTTTCTTTTATTGTACCACAATCTGCAAACTTTGTGCTATGTTCTTGCACTTTCTTTTCCTCCTTTGGCATTTTCCTTGATAACTTAGTTTTTCGGCAGCGGGTTGGCTGCCTATTTTTGTATATGTGAGGTATGAACCATGAAAAGAAGAACCTTTCTTGCGCTTGGATTGACCGCGGCTTTGTCCCTCCCTTTTTCTATGTCTGCATTTGCAGATGATGTGCAATACAAAAACGGTCAGACCGTCGAATACTCTGGACACACGGACTTTGGCTATTTCTTTACTTATACTTCCGGTGACGGAAAAATAAACTACAAGTGCTTCTCTGTTGTAAACAATGGAGATCGGAAATATGCAGCCGTAAAAGAGAACCTGTATGATTATTACCAGGCTGCTTTGAATGACAAGGATTTAGTTTTCAAAGGGAACTACCAGCGCCGGGCCGATGATGGCGCTCCTGTATTCACTGCAATATGGGAAGTTGTAACGAATGATAAAGGAAAAGAGGTTTTAAGCGGGATTGAAAATTATGTAGCACCTGTGCTCTATCAACCCGGTACGACTCCTAATTTCAAATTGTTCAGCGACCTATATGATGATATCACTGCATCCGCCCCGGATGACGGCTCTTATATGACCATCGACACAAACCCCCTCAACATGAAAAACGGTTCTATTCTCTTCAACGATATGGCATTGGAACACATTCAGTTGACCAACAACGTGCTGGGTCTTCCCAGCTGGATTTATGAAGAGATGGGAAAAACTCGCGCTTTGGATGGCCGGCAGAAAGAAGTGTTTGACCATGTGACGGTAACATGGACATACCATCCTGATCAGGGCCTTGAGGTAACATACAGAACCAACCAGTAAAAATGTTGAGGTTTATTTAATATGAAGTGTCCAAATTGCGGCTCAGAAGTTGGAAATGCAAAATTTTGCCCAGAATGTGGTACTGCGATTTCTGCAGTAACTGACAACAATTCATCAAAGGGAAAAGAAGAAAGTCCAAAAAGAAAACGGAAAGGGTGCGGGTGCTTAACCGTAATTGTTGTTCTTCTTGTGATTGCTATGATTGGCGGTTCCTCGTCAACCTCAAGCGGATCATCGGTATCAGCGTCAAGGTCAAGCACGTCTGTCAAATCGTCTGTTTCGTCCACGCCAGATTTGACAATGGGGCAAAAGAACGCGCTCCGTTCTGCAAACAGCTATTTGGATGCTCTTGCATTCTCGTATAATGGTTTGATTAAGCAGCTTGAGTATGAGGGCTATTCCACTGAAGATGCCACTTATGCAGCAGACCATTGTGGAGCTGATTGGAATGAGCAGGCCGCAAAAAGCGCAAAAAGCTATTTGAGCTCGATGTCTTTCTCTCGTTCCGGCTTGATTCAGCAGTTAGAATATGAGGGGTTTACGCCAAGCCAAGCTGAATATGGCGCAACTGCAAATGGATATTAAATTGTAAATCCGTTTACAGCCATTGATTGTATATCGTCAAGCGTAAAAAATTGCGCAAAACAAGTTAAAAATTTATTCATTTGCGTTGAAGCGTTAAAATTTACGCTGACTTTTGCACGTTTTACGCTGAATACGCGCAAAATATGCGCGTTGTTATTCGCGGTTGCAAGGCTGTTGCAAATTTTGCAACAGGTCAGCGGCTACAGCCCCGCCGGGTTCACCGGCGGCAGCGTGCAGCTTGTCAAGCGCGGCGATCTTGTGGGCCGCGTACATCATCGCAAGGGCTTGCTGATCTGGCGTCATGCTCACATAGCAGGCCAAAGCGGCGCGGATATAAGTGCTGAAGTGCTTCATCTTGTCTTTCATGGCTCATTCCTCCCAGGGCTTCGGAGTGGGCCGCGTGCCGGTGAGCACGCTGGCGGGCATTCCGTCAATGATGGTCATATCGGGGTCCATGCTGATCGTCTGACTGTTTTTCATTTCATTTTCCTCCTGTTTTTGGTAATATTTACATCTTATGTACCAGATTCTACCATGCGCCAGAGGAAAATGAAATTGGTGTAATTTTTGTCGAATGGCGCAGAGTTTTTCTGCGCCATTTTTCTTTTATAACACGCTGCGTTTAGGGGTGATAAGTATGAGTTATTTTACCGCTGCTCAAATCGGGAAGGCACTTTCAAAAGCGCGGGTATCCGCCGGGCTAAGTCAAAGAGAGATTGCGATCCGCCTCCAGAAGGGAGAGCGGACGGTGCAAAGCTGGGAAAAAGGAGACACAAGCCCAGACAGTGACGAGATCATGGATTGGTGTGCAGCCTGCGGAGTGTCCCCCATCACGGTGTTTATGGAAGTTATGCACCCGGATCTGTACGCAGTGCCAGACAGCCAGAAGGATGACGCGGCCATAGATAAGGAGCTTCACACGCTGGTGCAGGCACTTCCACCGCTTTCCCGGCGGCTTCTGCTGTTCGTGCTCAAGGGCCGACACGGCAGCAGCCCGCCTGCTGTCATATCGGAGATAGCTGCAAACTTGCACTGCCCGCTCAACAACAGGGCAAGCGTGTGCGGGACCATCATAGACCAGTATACCTATGCGCAGATAGCGGGCCTTGACCCATGCCCGGACGCTCCGCAGCCTCCCATTGACGACCTGAAGATCAACTACAAGGCCGGAAGAGCCGCTGCTGAAAATGGCGCATTCGGATATATCGGGCAGAAAAAGAAGTAAGCCATGAAATGCGTGAGACCATGCTGCAGGAAAGAGATCCCGGATGGTGCTTCTTTTTGTCCGTGGTGCGGGAAGAAGCAGTCGGAAGTCGCCCCGCAGCAAAGAAAAAAGCGCCGCCGCCCAAAGGGCAGCGGCACAGTGTACCCTTGTGTATGGAGGTGGATTTTATGAAAAAACGGGTCAACACGGCATTTTGGGTGGAAAAGGAAAAGCGCTGGTGCATCGCGGTTCAGAAGAACGGCACCCGCAAGCGGTTTTACAGCAGCACGCCGGGCCGCACCGGCCAGCGTGAAGCAAACGCAAAAGCGGATGCATGGCTTGACGATAGCATCCGGGACGGAAAAAAGAAAGTCAGCGTCCTTTATTCAGAGTGGGTGGAAGAGCTGAAGCTGACTTGCGGGACGTCCTATGTGACACAATGCCAGCGTTACGGAGACTGCTACATCCTGCCGACCTGTGGGAATATCCGCATTGACGAGTTAACCGAGGGCGATCTTCAAAAGGCCATTGACGTTTCGTTCCGGAAGCGCTCACAGAAAAAGGACCAGCGCAAGCCCATCTCAAACCAGCCGTTGAGCCGAAAGACGCTTATGACGATCCGGGCTGCGGAAACCGCCTTTGTCAAGTGGTGCCGAAGAAACAAGTACACGACGCTCCACCCCGACCTGTCTATCCCGAAGAATGCCAGGATGGGGAAACGCACGATCTTGCAGCCCACCGCCTTGAAGACCCTGTTCAGCGTAGACACCCGCACCTACTATGGAAAGCCGGTATTTGATGAATATATCTACGCCTACCGCTTTGCAGTTGCGACCGGCCTGCGCCCCGGTGAGTTAATCGGCCTATGGTACGGAGACATCAAAGGGAACACGGTCAACCTTCGGCGCAGCATCAACGTGCACCGGGAGCAGACCACCGGAAAGAATGAAAACGCCATCCGCTCTTTTGACATGGGCAAGGAAGCACGGGATGCCTATGAGGCGCAGGTGCATCTTCTGAAGGCTCAAGGCATACTTCTGAACTACAATACCCCGCTGTTTCAGATTCCGTCAGAGCACGCGCTCTATCGTCGCTGGGAATCGTATCAGGAAGCAAACGGGCTTGAGCCGAAAGTCTCACTTTACGAGCTGCGGCACACCTTTGTCAGCGTTGAATCAAGCGTCCTGACTGACAGCCAGCTAAAAATGCTGGTTGGTCACAGCAAGAACATGGACACTTCCGGCGTGTATCATCATGAATTGCAGGGACAGCGAGAAGATTTGGCGGCTGCAACTACCGCTGCATTCAGGAAGGCTAAAGGGTGATTCTGGTAACACATTTGGTAACACTCTTTTTTCTAAATGCCAAAAAACGAATTGGGCATAACCCAACAAATTTGAATTATTCCTTCACTCTTTCGTGCATCCCAGATACATTTTTGACGACAAGCAGTCGTTTTTAATTGTTCGACTCCCATCGCCTCCACCATGAAGAAAGAACGTCATTTCGTTGAGAAATGACGTTCTTTTCTTTATCATGGTAACATTTTTGGTAACACACCGTTGAAAAACAGCTTAATAAACGCAAAACCATCCCCGAGGAACCGTCAGGATCCCCGGGGATGGTGCTATGTATGGCCGTTTTGGGCAGCGCGGCCACGGTGGTGATACCGGCGGTGATCACTCAGACAAAGAGACAATCTTCCGCATTACTAGCTCATACTCTTTCGGGTACACCATCTTTATTGCTTTCATGTGCTCGTCAAGCACCTGCATCAGACCGCCAAATGGCACAGAGCTGGCAGCCGCCACAAAGTCGCTTTGCGGTTCCGCTGCCGTGGAGTACGCCGCCCGGTAATCCGTGGGTGGAAATGCCTGGGTCTGCGTTTCAGGTGTGTGCGCTTCTTCCAGCTCGTCCCGCACAGTGCAGAGGGCGGCAAGCTTTTCCACGCTCTGCCAGTCCGTCGAACCGCATTTCAGCTTGTGAATGTGGGTGTTGATCTCGTCAATGTCCATGCCTGCCGCCCCCTTTCTTATGCGTTGCGCAAGATGTCAGCGGCCCGCTTGTAGGCGTCACGCTCTGCACCGGTGGCCTCCTGCATCATGTCCTCGATGTCAGAGATCATACGCTCACGGCCATCCGTGCGGGAGTAGTGCCCGCGCACATAGTGACGGCCTCGGTTGGCATAGCTGTTGCCCCGGTTGTAACCGTTTCCGGCATCATGGCCGAAAGTCCCGCGCATGTCAGCTTCCCACTCGCCCGCACGGCTGTACTCGCCGCCCTCGCAGTAGTCCTCGATGCGGTGGATGTCCAGAATGATGTCCACGATCTCGCCGATCATCTCAACATCACCCGGGGATCGGTTCTTTTTGTCGGTCAGCTCCATTAGCTCTTCGCACATCTCATCCTTCAGATGATTCAGTTTGTCCAGCATGACTTTATCTCCTTTCTTATGCTACCCGCTCAACAATCAAATTGCTGTTTGCAATGCTGACTGCCTGCGTACTGGTGTTTTTAACCGCCACGGTCACGCAGCAGCCGCGCGGCACCTCGATGAAAGCGGCCACGAAAACGTTGAAGTAATTTTCGACTGCCGCCGGGGTGACAATGGCGGTCGCACTAGTCAGCGGCTCACCACTAACAGCCAGAGCCACGGAAGCGGGCCCAACAGTGCCGCCGGTGGGAATGGCGATATTGCCGCCAAAGCTTACCTTGAAGCGCGCTTTGCACTGATTGGTCAGGCCTCGCAGAGTCACAAGGCCGCTGCCCTCACGGTGCATGATGCAGGCAGGGGCTTTCACCGCGGTCTCGGTCAGGGGAAAGTTTTCACCCGCCGCCACACTGACGGTGTTAGAGTTGCTAAATTCAGCCATTATCCGAAACCTCCTTTTCTGCACAAACAGGCGCATTTACCGCATAAACGGTTTTTAAGATATCCATCCAAGAATTGGACGGATCTGCTTTTTCCGTATCAAGCAGGGTTTTCAAAATGAAAACATAAGTGTTCAATTCCATCATGCTCATTTTGTTCTTATCCATGCTGTACAGATAATCTACAAACTGCTGTTTCAGCTCTGCTACGGTCATTCAAATACTCCTTTCATAGAAAAACGCCGGGACTTTTGCCCCGGCGCTCTGGTTTGCAAAATCAGCTCAGGGGCTGAACATTTTCCATTTTGGAAAAAGTTGCCGTGATTCGGTTATGCGCAGTTGCCGCAGCCGGTCTCACAGCCAGAGTAAATGGCGTTGGGGTTGGGCACCTGATAGGCAGGCACGGGAGCTTTCTGCTGCAGAGTCCCGATGATCTGGTTGGTCTGCGCGTTCATCGCGGTGGTCAGGAACGCGCTCTGGCGATCCTGAGAAGCAGCCCGGCGCAGCTCGTTGTTCTCGCTCTGCAGGGTGGCGATCTTATCGTTGGTCAGGAAGTCGAGCACCGCGCGGGTGTTGCTGTTCTGATTCTCGATGATGTCCCGGGTGTTGTTGTTCATGGCGTTCTGCGTTGCGCAGAAGCCCTGCTGCATCTGGTTCCGGGTGTCGCACTCCTGAGTGGCCAGATTGTAGTTAACGCCCTGGATCGCGGTCTGGGTCTTGCAGCAGCAGTCTGCCAGCTGTGTAGCCAGAGCATTCTGACCCTGCATCAGCGCAACGTTGGTGCCGTTGAAGCCCTGCTGCATGGCGTTGGTGACACCGTTCAGGCCCTGCTGCACGCCGTTGAAGCCCTGAAGCATCCCGGTGTTCATGGCATAGAAGCCATCGCACAGGCCGCTTTCCAGCCCGTTCAGCTTGTTCATGACGCTCTGGCTGTCGAAGCCGCGCTGCAGGTCTGCCTGTGTGACAGCGCTGGTCATATAAGGCGAAGCGCCGCCCATGCCCATACCACCGCCCCAGCCAAAGCCGCCCATGCCGCCCCAGCCGAACATGCCAAAGATCAGAAAGAGGACGATCCAGCCCATCCAGTCGCCGCCCCAGCCGTTGAAGCCGTTGCTGTAACCGTTGGCGGGCTGCACCGGCATGGTCAGAACCGTGCTATCAGAAGAAAGAGACATAGTTTTACTCCTTTACGTTAGATTTTGAAATTTATTCTAAATGCGGCCGCATTTCAGAATCCAAACATGTTTTTCATGCCGTTGAGCATCGGTGCGATCTGCTGTGCCCGCTGCTGAATGGCGTTGAGCTGCTGCTGTGAGAGTTGGCCAGTGGAAACCATCTGGTTTATCACGTCCTGCGGGTTTCGGCCCTGCATCTGGCCTTTTATCTGGCCCATAAACTGCTGAAACTGCCCACCAATGGGGTTCTGGGCCTGTCGGCCCATCGAATCAAACAAGCTGCTGCTCATCGTTTAGCCCTCCTTTTCCGGCTCTGGTGCTTCCTGCTTTTCCAGTGCCGCCAGCTTTGCCGCCAGTGCGTCGAACTCCTTGCGGGTGACATACTCCCCGCCTGCGGCTTGCGTGGCTGCAATCGACGCTTTGGGGCCGCTGGTGCGCTCTTTGTAATCGTAAATGCGAAGAGGGAACGGCCTGCCGTCCTGCCCCACTTCTTTGATGTAAAAGGTATCGGAATCAGCATCCAGTAAAAGCACCCGGCTCCCGTTGGCGACCAGATAGCCCCGGGCCGCTGCTTCGCCTTGCACCCAGATAAAGCCGCTGTCAGTCGGTGCGGCCTGCCCCTGCATTGTCGGCATCATGACGGGCTGGGGCTGGTACTGTGCTGCCCTGAGCTGTTCAAGCTGCCCCTGCGGCTGTTGCGGGTAAAACACTTGCGGGTATCCGTTATAAATCGGCATCGTTTTCCTCCTTGTACCAGTAGTAGATCGGGCATTCTGCGCCACTGTCCCAGCTGTCCCACCACGCGCCGTCGATGACGGTCAGAACGTGGCCGGAGCAGCCCAGCACATACACACCGCGAGGGTACTCCCGAGCAAAATCCGCCACGGTGTAACAGATGGCGCAATCCGCTTCAACCATGCTGCGCTTGAACCCGCGTTTTTGGAGGTATGCGCCCCATGTGCGGTTGGCGCTGGGCATATCGCCGATGATAAAGCCAGTAAGCGCAAGCCCAAGGTAAGCTTTCTCCCAGTCTTGGCCCGTTGCGGCTGCCACGGCCCGCACTGTGCAATCTCCAACGCTGTTTCCGTGCAGGTTCGGGTTAAACTTGTGCCACATGGTGCGCCCCTCCCTTTGCGTCCATAGTACCTTTTCTTCCAAATACGTGCGTTTAACGAACGTCAAATGAAGGACAAAAAAGAAAAGCGCCCACACGGCACAGGACTGTGTAGGCGCTCAATTATTCACACTCAATGAGTATAATATTTTCAAAAAGCGCTTGACGTTTGCACTCATTGGGTGTATAATAAAGACAGTGAAAGACACAAACACACAATAACATGGAGGTACAAAATTATGAGAAACGCTATTGAAATCGCCGCTGACATCCGCAAGTCCGATGTCTGGGATTACGAGCTGTGCACCGAGCTGTGCAAGGCAGCTGACATGGAAGAAGAGTGGGAAGCTGCATCCGCTGGCGATTACGACTGGAACGACTCGAATCGCGGCCCCTCGTTTGAAGAAGTCGTTGAAGCCGCCGCCGAAAAACTGGGCGTTGAGATCTACTAAATAAAAAATCCCCCGCCCGATGCTTGCCACACCGAACGGGGGATTTTGTGAAAGACACCTCACACGGAGGTGTGCAACTATCCTATCACACGAAAGGAAGGAAGTCAATCATGTATACCAAAGCAGAGCTTTTTTCAATGGCCGCAGAGCAGCCGAAGGAAATCTTTGTCAACAACATCACTCTGAGCGTACCAGACGATGCTGACAGCTGCCTTGATCTGGATGCTGAGAAGGAAAAGCTGTCTTCCATCTGGGATCTGGCGCACCTGTCTATGCGTGAGCTGGTAGCCCGCACTAGCCTGTCTCAGACCTCTTTTGCAAAGCGGGCGGGTATCCCGCTGCGCACGGTGCAGAACTGGTGTGTCGGCACCCGCGACTGTCCGGCATACGTCCGCTTCCTGCTGGCCGAGCACTATGGACTAATCTGAGGGAGGGATTCCAGTATGACAGCAAAAGATTTGACGGGTCATACTTTTGGGAGCTGGATCGTGATAGGTGCATCCGAAAAGAGCGGCTATGTAAAGTGCCGCTGCGAATGCGGCACCGTGAAAGATGTCTATATACAGTCTCTTAAAAACGGAAAAAGTACAAGCTGTCAGGCTTGTGCAAATCGCCGCATGGCAGGACAGCGCAGTCAGGAATTTTTGAAAAAAAGAAAGGAGCAGTACATCGGCCAGGTCATCAATGGATGGAAAATTATTGATGTTTATAAAAATCCGTCTGTCAAAGGGAATGACCTCTTTTGTACCGCATTGTGCCCTGTTTGCGGCAGAAAGTCCGATATGCGTCTGTTTCAAGTGAAAAAAATTTCAAAGTGTAAGAAGTGTACCAATAACGTTAGGCCCTTCTCTGACGCGATTCATCGTGAAGCGGATGTGGACGGATCGAGCCTTGTATCTGTAAAGTTGCGTCTTAGCGGGAAAGTCAATCAAAACTCAACCACAGGGCACAGTGGTGTTTTCAAAGACAAAAATCGTTACCGCGCTGTGATCTGCTTCAAAAGACACAAGACGTACCTTGGAACCTATGAGACAATCGAGGAGGCTATCGCGGCCCGCAAAGCAGCTGAGGAGCTGATATACGCCCCATTTCTAAAAGAACATGAGGGATGGGAAGAAGAGCTTGCAAGTCGTCTCGAAGAACTCAAAAAAGAGAAAAAATAGCAAACCCCCGATGCTCCAAACGGAACACCGGGGGTTTGCTTTACTCAAAAACTTTTTCAATGCCTTTCAGCCGGTAGCCTACCGCCGTCCGGCTATAATGCGTCTGTGCTGCAATGTCCGGCAGCGGAAGCCGCTCAACGTACCGCAGTAAGGCTATCTTTCGGTCAACCCTCCCAAGCGGTGCGCTTTTGATGGCGGCGGTCATCTGCTCTCGTGCGGCGTACATCGCGGTGACATTACCGGGATGCTCGTATGTAGTGTCCATGATATCCTCCTTACAGTGTGATTTCCTCAGCGTTCGCCTTGTCCTCCGCGTCCAGTGCATCGTAGTACGCCTGCGCAAGGGCTTCCACCTCTGCAATGTCGTCCTCCGTCAGCAGGCCGCTGTCCAGATGGGTGTACGCCTTGTCCAGCCAGTATGCCACGTCGCGTCCTGCGGCGATTTCCCGCTTGATGGAGCGCAGGGTCAGGTCATGGCGAGCTTTACTTTTGATAGCCATGTGTCCTCCTTAGGTCATGGACGCTACTGCGTCCTCCAGTTTTTTGATTGCGATGTTCACGTCCCTCTGATATCCCAGCTTGACCCCCACACCGTCACCAGCCTGCACCACCGTGTCAGGGCCGTAAGCTGTGAGGGCCTTGTAGGCGGCGATTTCGGCAGGGGTGAGCGGGTTTTCGATGGGGGTGGCGATTCTGTATACAACTCGGCAAGGGTTGTCTGTAAAGTATTCCACTAGTGCATTTTTCCGTTCAGTATCAGTACTTGTTTCGCTTAACCCTAAGTAGGAGTTTTCAATAGCAAAGTCGATATAATGATTCTCGGAAAAGCCCATTCCGTTTTTATTGCTAGACCACACATTTTTTTCATATGGTAAAATTTCGCAAAACAGAGTTCTTCCCGAAATATCATTCCTATCTGTGTTTTCTGGCGTTCTTATGCGGGCTGACGAAGCGACTGTAACTTTTGTAAAATCGTTCATAATTGCTATACCGTCAGCGTTTTCGGTATTAATAACGAACCTGTCAATCCTCTGCACCCGCACCTCTCTCTCAAAGTCCACCTCGTCGCACACCCACTGCTGGCCTGTGCTGTCAGTGTAGTTGCCGCCAGAAGTGACAGGGATGCCGGGGAGACCGTTGGGGGCGGGGAGCGTGAGGAGCTGTTCACGGTAGGGGGAGTAGGCGGTGGCGGTTGAACCGAGTTCGAGCTGAACTTGCAAGTAACCCGTGGCGTTAACGTCTGTCGGCACAAAGTAGCACCCAACAATAGTGTTGGCATTAACCGAAAAGGTGTTGCTCGGCCTACCGGGTACAACAGATGCAAGAGTTTTCCAATCGACATTAACTGCAGATATAGTAACATTTTGAACGTTCTCAGAAGATACTAGTGTTATAGTGTATGTGCCAGCGGCCAAAAGGTAGCGTGCGGTTTCAGGGTCAATTATCCGAGCATTTACTAAACTAACCGCTTTTAGCGCGTCAAAAACCCATCTATTGTATTGTGCATCGTATCGTAGTGCCGTTGTATTTTGACCGCAGTTTGTAGGAATCAGATTTTTCCCTGTCACTTTCACCGCCACACTCCCGCTGTCACCAGCGCTCACGATAGGCACAGGTGCATCCGGCGTGGGTGTGCCGTCCTGCGTGCTCTTGCCGTACACAGACAGGCCGCACAGGGGCGCAGAGAAAGCATCGTCAACGGCGATGGGGTTGCCTGTCTCAGTGCCCACAAGGATGTTCTGCCGCACCTTTACTGCGTTGATCGCGTCACCTGTGGCTTTTGCGTCAGCGGCTTCGCCCTCGTGGGTGAGGGTGGTGTCAAGTGCTACGGCAGGGCCGGTCTCGCCTTTAGGGCCTTGCGGGCCGGTATCACCTTTTTCACCCTGTGGCCCCTGTGCACCCTGTGGGCCACGTTCACCTTGAATGCCCTGTGGACCCTGTGCACCTCTCGGGCCTGTTTCGCCCTGTGGGCCAGTGTCACCTTTAGGGCCTTGAGGGCCTTGCTCACCCTGCGGGCCGACCGGGCCGATGGGGCCAGTGTCGCCCTTGTCACCTTTCTCGCCTTTGAAGTCACCGCTTGCGATGCCGTCCTTCAGCTCCTGCAGGCTGTCAGCGGCTTCCTGAGCGCTCTGGCTGGCACTGTCCGCACTGGTGGCGGCTTCACTGGCAGCCGTCTGTGCATCGGTCTTGGCCTGCTCTGCGGCGGTGGCATCGGTGTGCACGGCATCCACCAGCTGCTGCCATGCAGGGGTGCCCGGTTCCGGCGTGGTGCCGTCCTCTGTGCCGCTGTTGGCGCTGACACGATACCGCAGGTCTGCGCTGGTGACGGTCTTGGTGCCGTCGCTGCCCTCAAAGGTGATGCACCCGCTTCCGGGCTGTGCGGTCACGCTGGCAGGCACATCCACATAGCCGTCCACCACCAGCGAGGATGCCGGGTCTTTGCCGTCCGGGACGTGCCAGAACGCCCGGATAGTCAGGCCCTCCCACTCGCCGGTTGCATCGACGTGCAGGCGGTACACGCCTCGGTTTTTGGTGTAGCCGAAGCGTGCCAGGTGCTCATATCCCGGCACTTGCACTCTGCCGTTGGATGCGAGAGATACGCTCTGCTCAATCATAGGCTTTACTCCTTTTCCAGCGCCGCTTTCATGCGGTCAAAGAAAAACTGGATCACGGTGCCGATGGTCTCATCTGTGATGGCCCACGAGATGAATTTGCCCCACTTGCTGGTGCTGAGGGCCATGCGGAGCATCTGCGCAACCCACGCCTTGCGCTCTGCGCCGCGCTTTGTGCCCTGAATCTCTTTCTCTGCCTGTTCGATCAGGTCGAGCACAGTGCCCTTGACAGCCGCGCCATAGCCCAGCCGGATGCAGCCCAGGGCGTAAAAGATAAAGCCGCCCAGCATGAGCACGAGGGCCACAGGGGCAGGAAGTGCGGCCAGAATGTTACGAATCGCTTCCATGTGTTGTCACTCCTTTCAGTCGCAGATGGGCAGGGCTTTGGCCCGGTTATACAGCTCCGTGCCGGTTCCGTTGCCTCCCAGTGCGTGATAGCTTTTGTAAAGATATTCGAGGTTTTTCAGGCCACCGGTGTCAATGCTGCCCTGCTTGATGTAGAAGGTGCAGGACTGGTATAGGCGGTCGTGCATGATGGCCAACAGGCCCTCTTTCACAGCCTTGCGCTCCTCTTCCTGCGCCTTGATGCGCTTTGACAAGCCACGATAGGCAGCGGCCAGAACGCCGGTGATGCCGGTAAAAATGAGTTCTCCGATGTGCTTCAGGATAAACTCCCACATGGGCTTATACCTCCCGGAGCCGGGTCAGCCCCTTTGTCTTGATGATTTTCGGGTAGTTGAGGGTGGTCACGTTGAGGTCAACAGTTCTGGAGATGCCCGGAACGCTGCCCTTGCTGGTGTGCTGGTGGGCATTGTACTTGAAATCCACCTTTGGGGTCTTGCCGGTGTAGTCAGCAAGCCATACGTCCCACCGAGAGGACAGCCGAGCCATGTCCAGCTCATACTTGTAACCGGTGTAAGTGTACAACTGGGCGTAAAAACCCATCTTTTCCACTTGCTCCAACGCATAAGCTGTTAGGTTGGACAAATCAAGCGTGGATAGCTGCTTGATTTTGTTATCTTCCACGTCCACTGCGAGGGGCAGGGTGAGCTCTTTACCTCGCACGGCCTCACGCACAAGGGCAAGCTCTGCATCGGCCATCGCTTCGCTGGTGGCGTAGGTGTAGTAGTACACGCCCACGTCTAACCCTGCCAGTTTTGCGAGTTTGTAATTGTTTTCAAAAGTGGGGTCAATGTAAAGGCCGTCTGGCCGGGTGCTGAGTTTCTTGTTGGTGGATACCGTCTTGAGCATGACACCCTTGTAGCCATCTGCTTTGATCTTGCGCCAGCTGACAAGATGCAGATTGCCCTGATACCGGCTCACGTCAATGTACCGGTAGGGCGGCTCCCCTGTCCACCCGGTCACGGTGTCCACTGTGGACACGTCCGGTGCAGGGGCAGGCTCTTCCTTGTCGGCACTGTCGCCGGCAGCGTGGGAGAGCGCAGAGAAGATATCCCGCAGGAAATCAAGCATTACTTTCCACCTCATAAAATCCCTCCTCCGTCAGCTTTTTCATCACGGCATCCTTGTACCGATCAGGAACGTTGTCGATGGTAAAAGCGCCATCAAATCGATGCAGCTTGATTTGTGTTACATAGAACAGAACCATAGTATCCTCCTTACTGTGAAGCCAGCAGGTCGAGCATAGCCGCTTCCAGAGCAGCAAGGCGCTCTTCTGCGGTGGGCAGCTGTGCCTTTTCCTCTGCTTCCTTGCGGGCCTTTTCCTGTGCAGCCAGCTCTTCGGCAGTGTACAGGATGTACCGCTGTACCTCCACCTCTTCGTCATAGGCTTCCTGTGCTTTTACAGCAGGCACGTCCACCACCTTTACCACGTCACGGCCTTTTTCTTTGCCGGTTTCGTCGTAGTAAATGGCAGGCGTGCCATCCGGCAAAGTGGCTGTCTCATGGTGCCAGACCTCTTCTACGCCCTCTACAGCATCGTGGTGGATGGTCTGGGTCTCAGGCTTGAGATAGCCTTTTGTCAGGTCAGGGGCTTCGATGGGGTTGCCGTTACTGTCAATAATTTTCATAAGGTCTCCTTTCAGGCGACACGCCGCCAGATGTACATACAGTATGCCGGGGGCTGGACGGTATCGGATGCGCCGTAAATGGCGTTGAAAGCAGACGCATTAAAAAGCACTTTATCGTCTTTGTATGCAACATCGGTTTGTACCATTGAATTATCTAAATAGTCAGAATCATGACTTGAATGTGTAAATAGCTTACCATCCCCGTATGTAATCGAACCGCCAACCTTGCCGCCAGTCATGTGGGGTCTTGCATAAAAACAGCCTGTAATATTCGGCAATCCTGCCTCCAACTTTGTCCCAGCCGGATGTAAACTGCTTGCGCCCCAGATAGTGCAATCCTCAATGCGCTCCCATGTGCCGCCGTAAAGCTCTGCCGGGCTGGTAGGGTCATCACTGTGGAACAGGCTGCCCTTGGGGTGCATCAGCAGGAACAGGATGGATATGAATTTTTTTGTAAAACCTGCGTTTCCAATGCTCATAGTACCATAAGCCATTGTAAGTCTCCTTTTCAGGAAACTCGCCTCCAGAAGTAAAAGTAGTATGCCGGGGGTTGGACGGTGTTGGATGCGCCGTAAATGGGGTTGGAGAAAGAAGCGTCAAAAACAAGTCCAGCTGTGCCAGTGGGTGCATCAAAATCATCGGTATACGAGTTCGTATAATGTTCATGAGCCCCACCCGACGGATCACCAAAAGCACCAGAATTTGTTCCTTTTGCCCACATAAAACTTCCATAAGAGGGATTGATCCCGCCCTTAATATTCGGCAGTCCTGCCTCTACCGTTTCCCCACCTTTGTGCCCATCTCCGGCACCCATCGGCACACGATTCTGTGCGACGAGTTCCCACGTTGTGTTTTTATAGCGTGCAGCCGGGGATGTTTTTACGGTGGTGACGATGGCATCTCCAATACGGGGGATTGTACCCCCCCCCCCACAATAAATGCGCCGTATGCCATTTTGAGCCTCCTTATCTCACGATGTACCATGTGGCGTTGATGGCTGCCGTAGGCACATCCTTTGCCCGCAGACGCAGGATGCCCTGCTGGGTTTCAGTGTTGGCGAAACAGGCATCTGCCGCCGGTGTAGTGTCGTCCGGAGCCACCACGACATTTACAATGTCCTGCGCGGTCAGCTCTGCGATGGAAATGTCCAGCTTGTGCGGGAAGTCCGCCACAGAGGTGTCATCCACCCAGCCGGTCGTGGGTATGGTGAAGGTGTGCGGGACGACGACGGCGGCTTTGCCTGCCAGCGCATCACCTACAGCCTTTGCGTCGGCGGGGGCGTTCTCCACATTCAGGGTCTTGTCGGTGTTGGCCCGTGTACCGGCAAGCTCTGCCTGCCTTTTTGCTTCCTCTTCGGACTTCTTAGAGGCAGACTCACTGGCGGCGGAGTTAGCTTCGGAGGTGGAGGCGGCGGAGGCACTGCCTGCAGCGGCAGAAGCAGCCTCCGCTGCTGCCTCCTTGCTTGCGTTGGCATCCGATGCAGAACCGGCTGCTGCGGATGCGGCGGTTTCTGCCGTGGCGGTGGAATTTTCCACCTCCTGCAAAGCGCCGGTCTTAGCGTTGCCGATGTCAGTCAGTGCAGCGTCTTTTGTCTGGGTGATGGCCGCGGTGGCCGTGGTCTGGGCTTGCTGGACGGCGGCCACAGAGTCCGCTTTCTGCTGGTCGATGTTTGCCACAGAATCGGATGCCTTTTTTTCGCTGGCCGCAGCCGCTTCTGCTTTCTGGGTGGCTGTGGCAGCGAACTGCTCTACATACTCGCCCATCTGGGCGATGTCTTCCCGGACTTCCACACCTTTTTTTGCGGTACGGATGCCAGAGATGACTTCCGGAAAAGTCTTTGTCATAAACTGATCACTCCCGTAGGTACATCATAGATGGTATCGGTTTCAAAATCAAAGGTATCCCAGAGCCAGTCCGCACCCGCATCTGCGGTAACGTTGCGCTTGTAGGGGTTGCAGGTGCCCTCTATGGTAAAGGCCATATCATGTCGGTTTTTCTCACTGGGGTCTACCCGCCAAAGGCCCTGCCAGTACCAGGCACTGTCCTCATCAAAAACGCACCGAAGCCACTTGCCCTGTAAGGCATTTTCAAGGGCGCTTTGGATGGTCGTCCATTGCTTTTTCGGAGACTTACAGATAAGCTCCAGCTTGATGGTACGCTGCTTGTAGTGCACTTCCCCATCCAAAGCCCTGGACAGGTCTAGGATAAAGTCAGAGCCCGGGACATTGACCAGCATCGTCTCTGGCTCTGCACCGGATATCATAGGGCTGCCCACCTTCAGATAAAGGTCAAGGTCTTTGAGGGTATGGACATTTCCGATCTGTGCGCCCATCAGCATTTGAGCTCACCTCCGCTTCGGATCACGGCCAGCTGCTCCGGGGTCAGAGGGCTGTATACCAGCTTTTCGCCGTCCCACACATAGTGCGAGCCGCCATCCTCCCAGTCCTCCGGGAACTCATCGAAGACCATGCAGTTGTCTGGGAGAGGGTTCGGGATCACTTCTTCAACGCCCCATCCGCCGCTGTAAATGCGACCATCGGAGCACACCTTGCACATAAATTTACAGCCAGGTACTTTCATTTTTTCTCCTCACATAAAACCATACAGTTCCCGGGGCATACAGAGCGAGTCGTTTTGCACCCAGCCGTCAGAACCTGGACTTTCCAAATCAATTTTGAAAGTCACTGGCGTGACTACCGGAGTGAAATTGTTGCCCGTGACGTAGTTCGAGGTGCGCTCACGACCGGGCCCGAAGGTGATACCTGCGGCATTGACCCGTACCGTCCGCATGTGAGTGGTGTTCCACGGGTAAGTCATGGCGTATTCCACGCCATTGACCGGGATGACCATGGTCACACATCCGGCAGTGCCGCCGCTGGCCCACCATGTAGCTCCTTTTTTGCTGGTATAGGTCAGATACACAGCAGAAAAATTGGCCAGGTCCAGCGGGATTGTCTGCGCTCCAAAAGAGCCGTTGTCCCCAAAGTCCCAGATACGGGAGTTTCGGATGCCGTAGAAGGTGATCTTTCCGGAGTCGATGGTACAACTTCCGTCTCCGTCAGTAATGGAAATGCTATCCGACTTGATGTTGACCATGCTGGAACCGGAAAGCACTTTTATGCCGTCGTTGGTGATCTGCACCCTTTTGTTGGGCAGCTGGTCATGCCGGACGATAAGACCTTTTTCCGGGGTAAACTCCAAAAAATTGGTAGCCGTTTTGGCTGCTTCACCAGCTTTTTTGTCCACCTCGTCCACCCTTCTGTCGTTAGACTTCTGGTACTTGAAAAGCTGGTTAAGGGTGCTCTGCTGATATTTTTCAGCGGATGCCGTATCCTCATCCAGCAGGTTGGTGCGGCCAAGGTTGGCCACCTGCCGGTCGGTCAGCGTCTGCCGGGTCATGCCGAAGGTATACTCCTTTTTGTCCGGCTGATCCAGCGGCTCCACCAGCTTTGTACACAGCATGATGACATCGATACTGTGGGGTCTGCTGATAATGTGGGCATAGCTGGCAAAAGTCAGCCTGTCCTTGTCATAGCCTGCGTCCCGCAGATCCACAGCCTTGACGGTGTAGCTCGTCACCATCAAGCTGTTTTTCTGAAGATCCTGCACGCCTGCAGCAAAGGTGTCGTTGTCGCTGTCGGTGTCATACTCGCCCAGGGCTGACACAATGCCGAACTTCGCGGCCGCCACATCGTTCTGGATCCATCCACAGTCGCCGTCACTGCTGTCCAGCCGGTACGAAAACCCTTTGGGCAGATATTTATTGACGGTCGCTGCATCCGTTCCAGAAATGCCATAGCGCTCTTCATGGCTTTCTGTGTACTTTTCACCCCACCACAAAAATTTCCACTTCCACTTTGTCTCCTCGACCGTGTGCTTGCTTCCCATGGGATACACACGGGTAAAAAGACTGTTGGTATCGGTTTTTTCTGTGAAATCCAGCAGGTTCACGCCGTACTCAATGGTCTGGTTCACCAGCCGGTCAGCCTCGTAGGCCTGGTCGCAGTAGTTGAGCACATTGTTTCCGGTAGCCGCATCAAAAGTGCAGTAAGCATAGCCGCCGTATGTTTTGAGCACCATTTTGTCGATGATATCCCAAGTGCTGCCATAGTCCTCACCTACGCCGTAGCTGTCCCGGTCTCCGTAGTGCACAACAAGATCACCCAGTGCCGCGGTGACAGTGCCCAGCTCGAAGCGTTTCATTTTCATGCTGCCGCACTGCTGGTTGTGGGCATCGATGAGGTGCTGCAGAAACTGCGCCAGCTTGCCCTCATAGTTAAAGGGGGTGATTGCGCTGTCATTGAAGTAAGACAAAGCGCCCTCGCAGTATATGACGCGCCGGTTGTACCAGTCTGCCTCATGGCTCAGGACACGCCCGCGCCAGATCTCTTTATCGTCCTGTTCAACGGAGATGCAGGTGGACATCTTTTGCAGGCTCTCATACTGCTCATGGTCGCGCGTCATGGTAAAAGAAAGGCTGCCGCCCTTGCTGACCTCTCGGGTCAGCTTGGGAGACAGCACAAGGGCATTGCGGTTATTGGGAGCATAGATCAGGCACTTGTCGTTGGGGTTGCCAAAGGGATATGCAAAAATTTTGTACAAATTTTAATTTCCCCTTTCTGCCAGCGTGGCCAGATGGCCCAGCTGTGCATCAATAGAAGGTGCCAGTGCGCCCACCAGCGTGCCGTCGTCCAACTTAATGACAGTGTTCGCCGTCTGGGGAAGGTACTGCTGCACCACGTTGTACAGTGCGTCCACGGACTGCTGCATTTTCTGCTGGTAAGACGAAAGCCGCCCGTTTGCCGGGCTTTCTCCAAAGGCATAGCCATCGGTGCGGAAATCGTACCCCGCCATGGAGCGCATATTTCCATACCAGTAAGCGTCCTGGATGTCCTTGTAGGAAAGCGTCGTGCTCTTGCTGTCAGTGCTTTCCTTTTCGCCGTTTTTACTGCCCAGCCATGCGGCCAGACCGATGCCGCCCGCCACAGCAGCCACGCCCAGGATGGCAGCCAGCACAGGGTTGGATGCCACAAGCGAGACGATATTGCCCAGACTGCCCATGATAGAGGTAGCCATGCTGGACACCCCGCTGGCAACGTTGGCCAGCTGGGCACCTGCCCCACCGGATGCGCTCAAGCTGGACAGGATGGAGCCAAAGCTTTGCACTGCTGTCCCCGCTTCTGTCGCACTGGCAGCAATGCCGTCCGTAAAGAGCGATTTGATGGTAGCAAAGGCTGCTTTTACGCCTCCCCCGCTGTATGCATCATTGATGACACCCAGCGCATCCGCTGCCCACTTGGAGATAAGCTCCCGCTGATCCTGCGATACCTCGCCCCAGATGAGATTTGCCACGTCTGTAGCCAACCCGGCCCAGTTGCGGTTTTTCAGGTCGGTGAACGCGTTTTGCAGGCGGCCAAAGATGCCGTTCGACCACTGCTTCTGCGCATTGCTGAGGTTCTGGTCAATGCGGCTTTGCAGCTCCGTCACGGACAAAACCACATCGTCACAGGTCTTTTGCGTGGTCGTGGTCACTTTTCCGGCAGCATCGGTCACTTTCTTTGTGACCGATTTGATGGTCTTCTCTGTGCCGTCCACCACTTCCTTCCAAGAGTCCGTGATGGTTTCCACGGTCTCCTTTGTGGTGCCCTTGAGCTTTTTGGTGGTGCCGTCGTAGACATTGTAGGTATTGTCGGCAGTCTCCACTACGCGCTGGATGTTGCCCACAATGTTGCCCGTTCCGGCAAGGATATGCTTCGACGTTTCGGTAACGGTATCCGCCAGCTTTTTGGTGTCGGCGGCTGCTTTTGCGGTAGAGCTTTTGCCTGTGCTGCCTCCGCCCGAGGTGGTGATGCTGCTCCCACCGTTCCCGGCGGCAGCGGCTGCTTTTGCCTGCCGTTCCGTCCAGCTTTCGTTGTAGATGCCCTTCCCGTTCTTGGCGTCCTGCCGTCGGCGGTCGTAGTTGCTCTGGCTGTTTTTGTCAGAGCGGTACTGATTGTATCCTTCGTCGCTGTTCTCGTACCCTGCGTAAGCATCCTTCCCGAGGGCTTTGTTGAGCTTGAAGCTCAATTTATCGAGAACGCTGATTCCGGCAGAGCCAAGCTCGCCAAATTTCTTGATGACGGAGTTGATGGGGTTGTTCAGTTCCAGAATGGCCTCGCCGAGCCCCTTCCAGCCGTCCGTCTTGTAAGCATCGATGGCCGCCACGGTCATATCGTTGAGGTTGGAGATTACCATACCGATTCCGCTGCTGAGGTCGCCTGTCATGAGCCCGGCCAGCTGGGAAACGTTGTCCTTCAGGGTGGAAACGCGGCCGTTCATGGTCTGGCTCTGGGTATCCATAGCGTTGTAGTAGCGCCCGCCCTCCTCGCTGGCGGCGATAAGGGCCTCGGACAACAGGTCATAACTGACGGTCATGTTCTGGACTTCCTGCACCGTTTTCCCGGTGTAGTCAGCCAGAACTTGATAGACGTTGATGCCCGCATAGGCAAACTGTTTGATGTCGATTGCGGACGCTTTGCCCACGTTGGCGATCTGCTGCAGGTTTGCCGCCATGCGGGACAGCTCCGCGTTGCCGCCGCCCGTGGCGGAGACTGCATCGCCAAGCGCCATGATGACTTTGCGGGAGTATTCCGCATTTTCGCCCGCGCTGATCAGCAGCTGGTTCGCCTGCGTCAGCGAATCCACGCTGAATGGGGTGCGGGCCGCGTCCTCCTGAATGGCCGCCATGGCCTCATTGGCCGCCTGCGCGTCGCCCAGCATATTGGTCAGGCCCACGCGGTAGCTCTCGATTTGGGCGTTGTACTCAATGCCCATCGAGACAAACTGCTTTGCGCCGCTGAGGGCCGCGCTGGAAAGCGTAGAGATAGCAGAAGCCAGTAGCTGCGATTTGGTCAGCGCAGCCGTCAGCCCGCTTCCCGTACTGCTGGCCGACTTCCCAAAGGAATCCATGCCGTTGTTTGCGGCTTTCAGGGCAGACGCGGTCGTTTTGAGCTGCGCCTCGGCTGCTGCAAGCTGTTTTTTCAGTTCCTTGGTCTCAGTCGAGGTCTTGCCCGTCTTGGCCGCCGATTCGTTATACTGTTTTGTCAGCTCCAGCACGCTTTTTGCGGCCTTGCTGTACTCGCCGGAAAGTGCGGTGACGGTCTTTTTGGTCTCGCTCTGGACGTTGTTGATGCCCTGCTCATACGCGGACGTGTCCAGCCCAAGAGTGGCCATCAATTCAAAAAGTTTCAGGTTGTGTCACCTCCGTTCAACCCGGCCAGAATGCGGGCCTTGACTTCCTCTGCGCTCTGCTGGGGCTGAGGCGGGGCATCGAAATCGGGCAGGGTATCCACCCACCGTTTTTCCATGCCCACAAGGCCAGCCAGAGCGTCCGTGATGTAGGCGCGGTAGCTCTTCTCGAAAGCTTCCTGCTGCATCGCATTGACGCAATGCTGGACGATGTAGGGCTTGCCAATGGCTTTCAGCATATCCAGCCGGATGGATGAGATCAGCCGCCGATATCGGTCTGAGCCAACCTCACCAACGAGGATAAAAAATCCAGCACGTCCCGGTCGTTGACGGTCTCGGTGATGACGCGCAGAGTTTTGAAAGGAGTCATCTTTTCCGGCTTGCCGTCCTTGTCCGTTTCCAGCTCATACAGCAAAGGCAGCAGCTCTGCCGTGTTCTGGGCGTTGTCGAACAGCAGCTTTTTTGCCATCGCCTTGATGTTCTTGCGGCCCTGGGCTTCCTTCTTGGCTTTGAGTTCATCGGGCGTTTCGCTGCCCGTGAGGATGGGGCCGACTTTGCGCAGCTCCATCACCTGTGTCTCGGTCAGCAGGGCGGCCACCTTGTCTGCAATCAGGTAGCAGTGGCGCAGAAATTCGGTTTCGTCCATCTGGTTGAGAGTTTTCATGTGATTCACTCCTTATGCTGCCGCGTCTTCGCTCACAAAGAACTCCATGGGAACGGTCTCGTCGCCCATGCGGACACAGCCTGTCAGGGTGACAGACACGTTGCCCTTGCCCTTGTCGGTGGTCTTGAGGGACAGGCCGCCCGTGCTGATAGCGTTGTCCAGCCGCACAGCAACATAGCCGCCGCCGATGAGATCACCCACAAACCAGATGGTTTTGAAGTCGCCTGTGGTCTTGTCGGTCTTGAAGGTCATGCGGGGCGTTACCTTGCCATCGGCCACGTCCGCTGCGCCCAGCGCCATACGGATGACCTCGGCAGAGGTATTCAGCGCGGTGAATGCCAGCGTGCAATCGTAGTCCTCAATTTCCATGAGCTCCACGGTGTTCTTCTGGCAGTTGTCCACGTCTTCGCCCAGATCTGTGATATTGGGGGTGCATGTGGCGGTGATGCCGCCCGTGGTTGCGCAGATGATATCGGCATCGGCAACCGCGGTCTGGCCCTCGGTGTCAAACTTGTTCAGCACAAGGCCCGCGTTGATCTGCATGGACTTGAATGCTTTTGCGGAAATTTTGGTAAATTTTCTTCCCATAATTCTCCTTACTCGCATAGCTGCGTAATCTCAAAATTCAGGTACTCGCACAAATAGCCCTCGGGCGGATTGTCCATCGGCTGGGCCCACGGGGTGCCTTTGCGCAAAAGAATAGCGCCGCCATCGCACGGCACGGTCAAACCGCCTGCAAGGGCTGCGCTGATTTTGTCTTCGGTCTGTAAGATGGGCAAACGCCCCGCGCTGCTGGGGTACCACAAGCGGCCATGAAACGACGCTTCCTCGTTCCACCCGCCGGGGATGGCGGGCTTGTAGGTCAGGTAGGGCAGGGAAGCGGCAGGCGGGATGTTGTCTTCCAGATAGCCGGGGATGCCGAATCCGTTGAAGAACGTGTTCAGTGCCCGGTTGATGCTCTCAGCGGCCCCCATTACGGCAGCACCGCCTTTTTGCACTTGACGGCCCGCAGCCCCATGCCGGATTCCGGCGGGGCTTTGCTTTCGTCCGCTGTGCTTGTGATCTGAAAGGTCTGCCCGTCGCTTACCCGCTTGATATAGTCCGGGAAAGCCAGCGGCACACCCGTGTTAACCAGCAGCGTATAGGTGGAAGCGGTGTCAGCCTGCTCCGCCACCTGAGCTTCCACAGTGGTGTCGTGGCGCTCCACGGCCTCAAACTCGGGGCCATCCTGCCAGCCGGACACAAAGCCGCCCACGCCGTCCGGCTCATAGCTGCGGGTCTGAAAACGGTATTTTTGGGTAAAGCTCTGCATCACGGTGGATGCAGTGAATGTGTTGACCATGTCACATCTTCCTCCACTGATTGATCTCGGATTTATAGCGGGTCTTGCCGTCTGCGGGCAGGCCGTCCGCGCCTGTAGCCATCGTGCCGGACCACCCGGCAAAGGACTGGGAGACATACACGCCACCGGCCGGGAGCGCCTTGTCGTATGCGTCGATTTTTTCAGCCAACGCCACAAAATCAGGCGGCACGCGCATGGGCTGTACCGTGCCGGTGAAGGTCTCGGCGGTCAGATCGCCGTCCCCGGCCTTGTGCACGCCATCGTTGAAGATGGATCCGCACACGAGGAAATACTGCCCCGGCACTACCCCGGCGGGCACGGTGTCCGGCTCAAAGGCAAACTCCCCGGCAACGGGGTCGTCCGCCCGGTCAAAAAAATTGTGCGTGTATCTGCACAGCTCAGGGACGGTCATTGGATGCCTCCTACTCAAAAAGGGCGATTACTCGCCCGGGGTAATGGTCTCGACAGCGATACCGTCCAGATACTCAGCAAACAGGGTCACGCCCATAATGGCGTAGCTCTCGGAGGTTGCGGTGCTGTAGTTTGCCTGAGTGTGGAAGCCAATGAGGTTGCTTGCCTCGCCTGCGGTCCGGTAGACCAGACCTGCGCGGGCAAACTCGCTATCCGCAGGATCCACATAGTACATGACGATGTTGTCTACCGGGGTGGCAATAACCTTTCCCTTCGCGATCTCACTGTCGGACAGTAGGAAGATGGTGTTGTAGCCCATGAAGTCCTTGATGTACTGGAAGCCGAACTGGTTCTGCACGGTGATATTGGCATTGCCCAGATAGTCGTACACGTCCATCACGTTGACAAAGCCAACAACTCCGGTCACGGTGCGATGCATGGTCTTGAACTTGTTCTCGACCGCGCCCTTGGCATGTGCCAGCGCCATCTGGAAGGTCTTGGGAGCGCCCTTCAGGGTGCCGGTGTTCAGGAACTTGTAGAACTTATCCGTTACCAGAGCGGTCAGGTCGTACAGGAACTCATCATCGGTCTTCTGCACGGCGACATCGTAGCCGTAATTCTGGATCGCCTCAAGGGTGACAGACTTGCCGTACTTGTCGATGGCGATCTTGCCGTACTCCTTCTCCTTGACGGTGTACTTGCTGAACGGGATCTCTTCGCCCTCGCCCACGGTGCCGCTCTGCAGGGTGCCCTGTGCATACTTGCTCTTGAGCACGGTGCCAGGCTGCATCCGGATGGGGCGCATGATGCCCAGAATGGTGCGCAGATGGTCCCAGTTGCGCTGGAAACGGGTCACAAAGTCGATTTCACGCGCGGCTACGGTGATATCGGTGGTCATGGTGATATTTTCTTTTGCTGCCATGTGTTAGTCCTTTCCGCCGCCTGTAAACAGGTCGGCATTTGCAGCAATCGCGGCCTGGCGTTCGCCAGCGTCCTTGATTGCAAAAATTTGGTCTTTGGTCATTTTGGAGCCGGTGTTGGTGGGCGGGGTGTCCACCTTTGCGCCGGTGGTCGTCGTAGTGCCTACGAAGTCGCTCCAATCAGCTTTCAGGCTGTCGGCGTGCTTCTTGGCATCCTTGACCTCGCCCTTATCGTCCAGCTCCAGCTTGTCGATGTCCTCGCCGGACAGCCGCACAACGCGGTCTGCGTACTTGTCCAGCACCCCGGCGGCCTTCAGCAGCTCCCGGAACTTGGCTTCCTTGGCTGCGTGGGTGTCCTTCTGGGTCTGCTGGGCCTTGTAGTCGGTCAGCGCCTTTTCTGCGGCCTGCTTGCCGCCGTTGGCTGCGTCCCGGTCCTTCTCGGCCTGT
>ERZ1034998.479-NODE-479-length-25999-cov-12.976141_pt1 | contig 25999 bp, 22 predicted proteins | sample MGYA00520621_ERZ1034998 | MGnify/ENA primary metagenome ERZ1034998 (study PRJEB33766, sample SAMN09781748) | gut metagenome | biome: gut microbiome | host: Homo sapiens | place: Madagascar | study: EMG produced TPA metagenomics assembly of the PRJNA485056 data... | reverse complement strand
ACCCACCTATGAGCAAGCTCATGTGGGCTTAGACCTTTTGACCCTGGCATCATTTTTATTGTAACTATAACACACTTTTCCAAATCCGTAAAAAATCTTATGAAATTTTAAGATTTCGGTTTTAGAAATGTACAATGATGTAATCTCCCTGATCCACAATATATCCATCCTCCGGATACCCCGGCAGATCCACAGACTCAGCCTCCGCCTCCGCATACAGACTGCCGTCTAACAGCGGAACGATCGTATGACCATGCATAGCGAAGAACTTCACCAGCTCCGCATCGTTATCGAAAGCATACCGTCCCCATTCGATGACAGACAGCGCCGGGGTCTGTGCCACCCATACACCCTTGGAGCCGCGGTTGTATTTATCCAACAGATCCGGATCAATCCTGTCTGTGATCCGTTTCATCTTCCCGTAAGTTGCTGTTCCATAACCCACATAGGCATCCTGAATAATGCTGTAGGGGATCTCATAATTGCCCGTGAATACCACCGGCTTGGAAGTATCAAAATCCCGTTCCAGATCCATGGCAATTTTGTCCACAGTCTTCACCGCTGCCTCGTATTTCTGCCTGTCAATATAGAACCATTTCGTCATGTCCATGCACTGATTCCAGGTGATCACCACAAGCACTGCCACCGCAATGCCACGCACTCCCAGGCATATCTTACGGTGCATGCCCCGTCCGATCCGTCCCGTAAGGCTCCAGATACCATAGGCAGATAACAGTGCCCCATAGCCGCAGAAAATGGGTAAAAACTGCGCCGAGCGGTACAGCGTTGCCTTTCCTTCAATGAATAATAAGGAAAACGCTGCCAGATACGCTGCCGGCAGAAGAACAAGTGCCCACAGGTCTCTGCCGCGGATCACTCGGATCAGCGCCACCACCGTAGTGACGACTGCCGCCAGGACAAAAATGCGGATCGGCAGATACGCATATGCAAATACGCCGTATAATACAAAGGTTCGCTTCAGGATCATTGCCAGCTCACTGAAGGCTCCGGGCCGAAACATCCAGCCTAACATCTCCGTCACCGAACGCTGCACCGCTTCTCCCTGTAAATATTCCAGATGAAACGCTTTGGTAAGCACAACGATCATCAGACTTCTAAGAATCACTGCTGCCAGGGCGCACGATGCTCCTCCCACCAGTGTGCAAAAGACTCCTCTCGTCCCGGTCTGACCTTTGCGCTCCTTCCCCAGACTGATTCTTTCGGTCAGTAACAACAGCATTAGTCCGGCAAGCCACAGAATCATAAAGGATTCATAACAGCCCATGGCGATCCATAAAAATACCGCGGCCGCCACAAGCCTCATCACAGCCAGGCAGTCCAGTTTCTCACGGATTCCACTGCCTTTTTGCATTTTCCGTATGCTGCCCTGCCATTCTCTCATGAAACACAGGCTGAGACCACAGAACAGATAACCGATAGCGATCCCGTTATGCAGAAAATACGTAAATACTTCACTGATCAGCGGACTGGACACAAAGATTGCGGCAAAAAACGCATATCCCACCACCGGGATCTTCTCTCCAAGCACAGAATAAAACAGCACCGTCCATACCATTGCCGCCAGTACCAGCAGGCATACCGCGATAAAATCCGTCACAAAGGGCAGAAACTGCGCCAACGTCACTACTTTGTTCAACAGAAACAACACCCACCGCCCCACAATGGCGATCAGTCCCTCTTCAAAATAGTAAAGTGAGGGGGTGTCATCGATGCCGATGGTAACGTTTGTCACCTTATAGCCGTAAGCGCATACTGCTGTAAGCAGCAGTATCCCCATAAACACTCGGTTCTCCCGGAATTTACGAAAAATCCTGTTCCAGTCTGCTGTTGTTTTTCTATGTTCTCTGTATTTTTCCATTACTTTTCTGCCTGCCTCTGTTCCTGATCTTATTGCCGCTATTCTATTGATGTCGGAGTCAAAAGCCCCTGGCATCTTCTATTGTTTTCGGCTCCAAGCGATATATCACAAAATCATAGTACATATAATGGAATTCCAGTTCCACTTCATAATTGTAGCCATCCTCCATCGGACCGGGTTCACTTCCCTTGAAGCAGATATACCAGAGATTCTCGTAGGAATCCAGCTGATTATACTCCATCAGGGCTTCCGTGTTGACAAACGGAAGACTGTATAATTTATATCCCACCAGATAATAATGAAGCTTGGGGTGATAGACATTCAGGAAAATCGTATGGGTATAGGGACCGATGATCGCATCATTTTCCGTTACTTCGGTCTCTATAAAATTCTCATAAGTCTTAAGTCCCTGATCATACTCCAGACGGATCTCGGAAATATACTGCAATATAAAACACAAAAAAGCAGTTCCAAAAATAACCGCGATCCACCATTTTCTGCTCTTTTCCCCGGCGTTCTCCACAAACTGTGCAAATCCCACCGCATACCACAGCATGACAAATCCCATGCCCGGGAACGCGTAACGTCCCATAAAGCAGTTGTTGATCGTAGCGGAGATCACACCTCCCACGATTGCGGTCAGCGCAAAAGCCGCTGCCCCGATAGCAGGAGCGACATTCCTATGTTGTCTCACCCAGTCCACCGCACCATAGCTTAATACCAGGCACAATGCGATTCCAAGCAGAACCACAATACCAATGGGTGTCTCCACCGCCGAGAACCATTCCTTGCAGTAATCCATCACAGAATCCAGGGTAGCCAGTTCTGCGGTAGAACCATCATCATAACGCATCCGCAGTATAAACTGTCTGCACGTCACTGCAAGCCACGGAGAAAACACGATCGCCACCGTAAATCCGGAGATAAAAAATCCCCTGATCAGCTCTTTTTTATGGCAGATCAGGATCACAGCCAAAAACAGCATATAGAATAAAAAGGTCTGGATCAATGCAAACGTATGGCAATATACGGTGCAGATGCTCGCCAGGCAGAATACGATCCACTTTTTCCCGGTCGCTTCCCGGAAAATATCGTACGCGGAAAGTCCTGTCAGTGTCAGGAAAAACAGTGCCACCGTATACATACGCACATTGCCTGCCTGTACGCTGAAAATCGGCATCAGCAGGGAAAATGTCATAAAATATACCGAAATCTTCCGGTCAAACAGTTTTGCCACATAATATTTGCCCAGCAGCATATAACCCAGCAGAAAAACCACAGACATCAGCTTCAATGCCCAGAAATGCGTACCTCCGCCGCACAGATGATAGAACAGCTTCAACAATACATAATAAAACGGAGAATGATCATCCGTCGCCGTGATATAGATCAGCCGCTTCCAGGGAAGAGACACCATGGATGCCGAATATGCCTCATCATACCAGAGGTTATTGGTGATACAAAAAGCTCCCCAGATCACCAGTGCTGCCACCGGCAGTCCGTGCCACAGCAGCGTCAAAAGCTTCGTCTGTATGAAATTGCATGTTTTCCTGTCACGTGTCTCCATGCCGTCTTAATGCCTTTCTTCTCTACTTTGATACCTGCTTATGTTCCATGAATCAGTGTCATTAGTACCTGCAATACAGCACCATGTCCGCATCCCTGCCGATCTCTTCATAGCCCTCGGCACTACATAATTCATCGATCTCGCCGCCGCTTACGGTAGCAATGTATTTACTCTGCAGTTCCGTCAGATGCTCCAAAATATAAGTTCTCTCACAGCAGCTGATACCGAAGCCCTTCGGTGCACTGTATAACAGCTGCCATTTCAGATTCTGGTTGCCCGCCGGAGTCTCATCTCCAAAGGTCCAGATAATCACATTTTCGTAATTCGGTACACTTTCCGTAGTAAGTGACAGGTTCTCGGCGAAAATCTGCTGCCAGTAGTCCACCTGCTCCTGTCTGTCCTGCGTCACATAGGGAACCTGATAATCATAAGGCTCCACCGCCTTATAGCTGTACAGATACAGGAATGCCGCTCCCAAAAGCACCGCCTTTTTATAATATCTGGTCTGCAGCATGCTTACGATAAAAATTCCCGCTGCAATGAATGTCAGAAAATGCTTGCTGCCTTCCACCATTTTATACATCAACAGATGGGCAAACAGCATGGCAATCAGGCTTAAGGCAAAATGTACTTCGATGATAACCTGATTTTTCAGGGCTTTCTTCTCATCTGCCGGCTCCATTACGCCCCGTTCCGCCCGTTGTGTGCGGCACAGTGTTCGGATATCCAGAATACTCTGTACCAGCAGAATCGCCAAAAGTAACAGATATCCGTCAAAAAAGGCTCCGGAAGCCAGTCCGGTCTTCGCACCGGCGATGCAGTGTCTGTAGAACTCCAACCCCTTCCAGTGCAGGGTTCCGAAGAAATTCTTAAATCCGGCACCAATTCCCTCAGTGAAAAAGGTGGTGATCCAGTCCGTGTAAAACAGCGGGGTAAAATATTCCGCTCCCAGGTAATGCTTGATCAGTACATAAGTAATTCCCGTCACTGCCACAACGACAAATGACCCGATCCAGCCGGCGCATCTGTTCTTACGGATCCAGAAAAAGCATGCCAGCAGCAGGAATAACAGCATATACGGACGCATCAGCGTCAATAATACAGAAACGACAAACATGGTGATCAGCTTACCTTTTGTCTCCCGCTTCAGATACGACATTGCCAGTCCGTAGAACAGGATCAGCATGCAAAAGCAGATCACCTCCGGCATACCGGACAGCATATATCGCGTAAACAATGTGTACAGACTAAACAGAATGGTCAGGATCCCCAGTTGCTTCCAGGTGGGCTTCACCAGCCATACAAATACAAACATCGTGATGGTCAGCAGGACAATATTGCAGATCACCGGAGACATCAGATTCCATCCAAACAATAGCCCCCACAGAATCCAGGGGAATACCAGTACCGGGCTCCATGCCGCAAAGGAAAGCTGTAATGCATGGCTTTCATTGAATCCGAAAAAGCCTCTCGGGAATCCGTAATTTACAATGCCTTCCACCTGCTTAAAATAAAACAGTTCATCGTTCCATTCCGATGCCGGCAGATATACCTGCCCGATGCTCCTGCCTTCCGCCGCTGTCCGTACCAGACAGCACACCACGGGAAGCAGCGCCATCAGCACTGCCTTGAGCAGCGTCAGATATCTTTTATCCTGTTTCCACCAGTCCGTAAATTGCTCTTTCTTCATAAAAATATTTCTCTCCCTATTCCTCCAGATGGATCTTCTCCCGGATCACATACTGGGGGGAATTATTCATACTGATATAGATACGTCCCACATATTCCCCGATCAGTCCCAGCATGATCATGATCATACCGCCGAAAAATACCAGTGCCGCCATCAGCGCACTGAATCCCATCGGCACATTGGGATTCACCAGTCTCTTGATGATCGTATAGATCCCATAGAGGAAACCGAGTCCTGCGAAGCCTACACCGAAAGATGTGGCGATCCGTAAAGGCTTCACGGAAAATGCCGTAAATCCGTTGAACCACAGTCCAAACAGCTTCTTCAGCGTATAGCCGGAATTACCCTCTTCCCGCTCTCTGTGGCATACCGGTACATTGGTAATGTTTTTGGTTGCCCGGAGTACCAGACCGATGACATAAGGGTAGGAATTCTCATAACGGATCATATCCTCCACCACGAACCGTTTCACCGCAAAATAGCTGGAAATGTACAGATCTGCCGGCTTATTTAACATCATGCGGGTCATCAGCTCATTCACTTTGCTTCCCAGATTCCGGAATACGGAATGCTGCTTATGCTCATAGCTGGCATACACAGCGTCATACCCTTCCTCCAATCTGCCCAGAAGCTTATCCACTTCATCTGCCGGAGTCTGTCCGTCATCGTCCAGACACACCACATAATCGCCGTCGGAATGCCGCAGCCCCGCCATCAATGCCGCATGCTGTCCAAAATTCCTGGCGAAGCCGATTCCTTTGATATTATCGTATTTCTCACACAGTTCCCGGATCGTCCCCATGGTATTGTCCGGTGACGCATCATTGATCAGGAAAATATCATAGGTATACTGCGTCAGCTTCTGCATGGTCTCCCGGATTTCCTTAACCACGTGGGGCAGTGTATGCTCCGAACGGTAGCAGGGGATCACAAAACTTACTTTTTTTATTCTGTCCATTTTTTGTTGCTTGCTCCTTCTTAATCTGCCGGATTCACGGCTGCCATCCAGACAATATCCCGGTACACTCCGTCAATACACACATCGTCTCTTAACAGTCCTTCTCTGGCAAATCCTGCCTTTTCATAGCTGCGGATCGCCTGCAGGTTCTCCGACAATGCCCGCAGGTAGACTCTGTGCAGCTTTTCCTCCTCAAAACAGTACCTTAACATCAGCTTCGCCGCCGCCGTACCGATGCCACGTCCTCTGGCAGACGCTTCTCCGATGAAGATTCCGTATTCCGCCTTGTTATGCTGTCTGTCGATATCCCGGATATACACAGATCCCAACGGCTTATCTCCCTCCAGATCACAGATGATCATCTGCACCACATCCCCGGTCTCCACATGATTTCGGATCCAGTTCTCATGAGACTGCCTGGTGAAAAGTGCCTGATAGATAAAATTCTTACGCACCGCATCGCTGTTACGCCATGCCACGATCCGGTCCGTGTCCTCATAGGTCATGAGCCGCAAATAAATTCCGGCTTCCGTATCCCGGTACTTCTCAGAAATGGCTTCCGGTGTGTTATTTACTGATGTTATTGTCTGCAATTGTTCTCTCCTTACTGTCTGTAGGCATTGCACAGATCAATGACTCTCTGGATCTCCTCTTCCCGCATCTCGGGGAACAGGGGCAGCGTCACACAGTGGTCTGCCAGGTATTCCGCATTGGGGCAGTCTCCGGGATGGTATCCTAAGTCCGCATATGCCTTCTGTAAATGACAGGGCACCGGATAATGCATGTTGCACTCCACATCATGATCTGCCATATAGCGGATATAGTCCTCATGATCCAAAACGGTAATGACAAACAGATGGAACACCGGTGTAGTATTCTCCGGATGGTGCTGCATGGTGATCAGCGGATTCGTGATCTCCCGGATATAGCGGTGTCCGATCTCCTGACGTCTCTTCGTCCACTCCGGCAGATATTTTAAGCTGACGCTCAGCACTGCCCCCTGCAGTCCCTCCAGTCTGTAATTATATCCGATCTCATCGTGATAGTAACGCACATCACAGCCCTGATTTTTCAGGCGGTCGATATGCTTATAATATTCTTCTTTTTCACAGGTCACGCTGCCGCCTTCGCCGAACGCATACAGGTTTTTCCCCGGATAAAAGCTGAAGCATGCCAGATCTCCCAAGGTTCCCACATTTCTGCCCTCAAACTGTGCACCGTGGGCCTGGGCACAGTCTTCCACCACGAACAGTCCGTGACGGTCGGCAATCTCCCGGACGCCTGCGTAATCAAAGGGCTGTCCATAGAGATGTACCCCGATGATCCCCTTCGTCTTATCCGTGATCTTCGCTTCCAGAACAGAAGGATCGATCTCCCAGGTATCCGGTGTGCAGTCCGCAAACACCGGTGTGGCACCGGTGTAGCTGACGCCCCATGCCGTAGCAATATAAGTGTTGGCAGGTACGATGACCTCATCTCCCGGCCCCACACCCAGGGCTAACATTGCCAGATGAAGTGCGGAGGTTCCGTTGTTCACACCGCTAGCGTACTTGCTTCCCACATATGCCGCGAACTCCTTGTCAAAGGTGTCCGCATATTTTCCGCCGGAAAATGCGGTTTCCCTACATACCTTTTCGATCGCCTCTCTGTAGGCATCCGCATGTGCCTCCACATCTCTCGCCAGATTGATTCTCTTAATATGTGCCATTCTGTCATCCTTCTTTCACTTATATGTGCTTTTTAATGTAAAACTCGTTGAATAACCTTGCGATCTGTACCAGATAATTACAGATCGTCTTGAATACCTTAACGGTCGTATTATAGTCCTCCTGCCACTCCACAGGGTAATCCAGGATCTTCACGCCTCTCTTCTCCGCCCGGAGCAGGAATTCGATCATGTAGAACCATCCATTGTCCTGGCTGCAGCCCCGGATCAGGGATATCGCCGTCTCCCGGCGTACAAAGGTAAAACCGCAGATAGCGTCCGTGGACTTCATCCGCAGGAATAATTTTAATAAGATCAACAGCCCCTGTGAAGTGATCTTACGATACCATTTCCTGCCCTTCGTATCGGACTCTCTGGCGAAACGGCTACCGTTAATATACTGGATCTCATCCTGTGTCTCGAAGAGGTGAATGGCCTCTCCCAGGTGTTTGATATTGGTAGACAGGTCAATGTCCATGTAGCCTACCACATCGCCATGGCTTAATTCCACGCCTCTGCGGAATGCGGCGCCCACACCCCGGACATTGATTCTCTCATATCGTACTTTATCGTATTTCTGACACAGCGCCTCTGCAATCTGCGGTGTCTCGTCCTCGGAACCGTTATCCACAATAATGATCTCATAATCTTCAAAAGCGATCTTTTGCAGATATTCCACCGTGCGGGTCACACCGCTCTCTAAACGCAGGCGTTCATTTAATACCGGAAAAATAATCGTAAACATCATTTTGTCAGTTTTTCCACTCCTTCTATTACGTAACGCTGTCTCTTAAAGCTCATATTCAGGATCACTGACAGATATTTGAAGATCAGTGTCAGCATCACAGACATCATGAAAAAGCCAAAGGAGATCAGCGTCATCAGACTCATCCAGCCTTCTACGGGGCGTACCGTGCTGAAAATGGAATACACGATCCAGCCGAACATGATCACCATGACAGAGAACAGGATCACACTCACTAACATGGAGAATTTCTCCAGTACGTTGGTAAATATGATCAGCGTATCCAATGCCAGGCTGCTACGGGTACTGCGTTCCTCTCTGTTCCTGCCACTGCTTGCTATGCTTTTATTATCATAGACCAATGTGTCCGCTTTCAGTCCGCAGTTCATATACATTGCCTTGCGGTAAGGGATATACGCGTTCATCTGGTTCACACGGTTCACCGCCCGGCGGGAGATGATACGGAACCGTTCCTGGCGAAGCTTGTGCGTGTTGCGGCTTCCCAGATTATATACCGCATAGAACAGCCGGGAGGTAAACGCCACATCATGCTTCGGTGCCGCTGCCACCACATCATACCCCTCCAGGGCTCTGCGATATACTTCCATGATCAGGGACGGCTCAAAATCCGGCAGACATTTATCAAACTCAAACAGGAAATCTCCCACTGCCAGATCTCTTCCGGCATTCATCGCCATCTCCACGCCCTGATAAAAGCTTAAATTGATCATGCTGACCACATGGCGGGTGCCGCTCTCTTCCAGGAACTTATGGATTTCTTCCACGGTATTGTCCATGCAGCAGTCGTTGACACAGACGATCTCATATTTTTCAAAATTTTCTTCCATGGTACCGCAGACCGTTTTCAGGAAATCCCGGATGCCTGCGCCATCATTGTGCAGATAGAGCACGCAGGATACGAAATTTTTTTCTTTATTCAGAATTGCTTGATTTTGCATTACTTTTTTCTCCATAGCCTTTCTCTGTGTCTCACTCCAAAAACGGATCCAGATCATATACCGTATTGATCTTACCCGACAGTACACTGATCAATGTGGGTTCTGTGGAAACCGCCCGGATCACGGTAGGTCTCGAATCGTCGATCTCCGAAGCCTTCAGGATCGGCTTCATGGAGAACAGGGACTTCTCATAGCCAAAACCGTACTCTTCCCGCAGATATTTTCTCGCCAGCGTGGACATATATTCCCAGGCGCTCTCCGGTCTGCCCGGACAGTCGTTGCAATTGCCCAGCCACCCATTCCGGCAGATATTCCCAGCCTGTCCCACGCAGGGGAACTTAGGTGTGGCATCGTAGCTGGTCTTATGGGGTGTAAAGGTCACCGAAGTCAGGGAATGATATCCCGTCCTGCCAAAGGGCATGATAGAGAAAAAGGGACCGTCCATCACCGTGAAACCGATATTATGGATCTTCTCGCTTGCCTTACAGAGAATAATCTCGCACAATTCATACTTCAGTCCGAAAGGTTCCGTCGTCACGCCTTCCACCTTTTCCAGTACCTGGTTCACAGAAGCATACGTGGCATTCAGCACAAAGGGCGCCCGGTAGACTTCCCGCTGTCCCTCATGCAGTGTGGTCACCTCATAACAGTCCGTAAGCTTTACGATCTTCGTGATCTCTCTGCCAAAATGCAGCTTCACACCGGGATATTTTGCGATCTCTTCCAGAAAATAATCCCGCAGGATATGCGCATCATAGGTGTATTCCTCCGTGAGAAAAGCACCGTCACACAGCTCCGGCTGAAAATATTCTTCCACCGGAAGTGCTTTGCAGGGGATCCCGCCGTCCTTACAGAATTTCAAAAATTCCGCCGCATCCGTCCAGGAAAAATGGGCGGAAGTAGCGTAGATCTGCTCAAACGACGTATGAATACAGAAGGAATAATCCTCCACAAAACGCTTGAAATATCCTGCCGACTTCATAGCGGTAGACAGCGAACGGGGATAGTGATATCCCATGTGCACTCTCGCCTGATTAATATATGTAGCTCTGGTAAAAGGTTCCTGCTCGATCTCCAGCACTTCTACCTGCTGCCCTTTTTTTGCACAATACAGCGCGGCATAGAGTCCATACAGCCCCGCTCCTATGATCAGCTTGTCCATTTGGTTATCCCTTCGTTCCGCATATTACAATCCTTTACGTTCCTGATGATCCCCATGTACGCGGTTCAGACGGTACTCGAAATCCTTCCGGTCCTTGGCCGCCATAACTTCCAGCATCATGCCGGAGAAAAATGACTGGATCCCAGCTAACAGAATAAATCCGCAGGCGATCAGCGTCGGGAATCTGGGCACCAGTCCGGTGCTTAAATATTCCAGAAGCACCGGAATAAACAGGATCACCGAGATCACTACAAGCAGCAATGCCAGCATCCCGAAGAAATGCATGGGTTTATAGTTTTTATACAGCTGAAGCATTTTGCGGATGACGCGGAAGCCGTCGCTGTAGGTGTTCAGTTTGGATTCACTGCCCTCCGGACGGTCGCGGTATTCCACCACTACGTTCTCTACCTGCATGTTATAGTTCACCGCATGAATGGTCATCTCCGTCTCGATCTCAAATCCCTTGGAGAATACCGGGAAAGTCTTCACGAATTCATAGCTGAATGCCCGGTAACCGGTCATGATATCCTTGATATTAGCATGGAACAGGCTGTTGATCCCCGCACGCATCAGACTGTTGCCGAAGTTATGGAACGGACGCTTATTCTCCGTAAAATAAGTGGAGGATAACCGGTCACCCACTACCATATCTGCCTGATGCTTCAGTACCCGGTCCACCATCTCCGCAGCACAATCTAACGGATACGTATCGTCGCCGTCGATCATCAGATAACATTCCGCATCGATCTCCCGGAACATTCTGCGGATCACATTGCCCTTACCCTGGGCATATTCATAACGTACGATCGCCCCAGCCTGCGCAGCCAGTTCCACCGTGCGATCCGTGGAGTTATTGTCATATACATATGTCACTGCCTCCGGCAGGAACTTCTTCACATCGGATACTACCTTGGCAATGGTCTTCTCTTCATTGTAGCAGGGAATCAGTACAGCGATTTTATCCATTTTCTATTCCTCTTATCTCTTTGTGTTAAAAGTGCTTATACAAAGTTTATTGTACCACGCTTATTCATTTACAACCACTATTTTTGCTTTTTTCTTGGGTATAATTAAAGACAGCGATCTGTGTGCAAGCGCCCATCGCTGTCTTTACTATGCCTATGCGCGGCTTATTGCCCGCGTAACTTTCCATTTGTATCAGTAGTACATAGCTCCCTGCAAAAATCCCCAGAAATAATACAAGCCACATACTAAGTGCCATAGATAGGCGAGCCACTGCAAGGCGATCACTGCCTTTTTCTTCCCGGTATCTGCTTTCACCGTCGCGCGCAACAGCATCAACAGCGCTCCCACAAATGCGAAGAAGATTCCATACATATATCCCCAGGAAAAATTGAAATCCATCTCCCGGAAGCCCTTTTCATACAGGCAGAACGCCATGAAGAAGCTCATCATATACACCTGCCAGGAGAACCGGTAGATGCTGTCTCTGCGAAGTTCCTTGTAATTCAGCAGGAGTACCAGCAGGGGGAATCCGACCGCCAGTCCGATCGCCAGGGGAATGTTGTTGCAATATTGCAGCCAGACATGCCCAAAGGTGAATCCGATGCCGCCCTCCTGTCCTTCCTGCGGTACGAATACGCCGCGGAACTGGTACAGCAGGTCGATAAATGTGGGGATAAAACATACTCCCAGCCAGATCGTAGGCAGGAAATTCCGGAATTTGCTCCGGAGCATTCTCCATACCATCAGGATTCCGGCTGCCCCCACCATCACAATCGTAAAACTCGGTTTTGCCATGGTAGCAAGCAGCAGATACAGTGCAAAGAGAATGTAATCTCTGCTGTGTTCCTTCCAGGCATTTTTCTGCTCATATATTGGCAACAGCTCTCCGTATTTGAAAAATGCAAGAATCGCAAAGGGTCGTGCTGCCATATACGTCGCATTGTGAAACGGGTTCGCTGTAAATACGCCCAGATACTTATATTTGATCCCCGGCAGATAAATGCCCGTGGGCGGATATACCATGGATACGAAAAATAGTGACACTGCCACTGTTCCGGTCAGCACATCCGCAAGCCACTCTTTTCCGGGCAGATTCCTTTGCAGTTCCGCACCCACATGCTTATCCAACATGACCTTCAGACATACCATCGCTCCGCTGTTTAACAGCAGCGTTGCCAACGCCATCGCCAGTTCCGCTCCGTTGTTCATGGAGGCGGTCACGAGATGGATCAGCGCTGCCAGCTTGAACAGGACCGGATAAGGAAAGCTGTATCCACTGTCCAGTCCCTGCATTTCCAGAATGTATGCTTTCATGTCGGAATGATACAGACCGGATCCCAGCATACTTTCCACGCTTTGGCGGTAAAACAGAGCAAACGTAACTGCCGATGCAATCAGTATCAGCGCTGCAAACAGTAATGTTCCTATACTATTTTTGTTATTTCTACTGTTTTTTTTACTGCTATTGCTTTCCGCCTGTTGCTTCTTATTTTTCATGTTCTGCATATTTTTGTTTGTTCTGTCCCTATTTTAACTTCGTATAATATGCCACTACCTTTTTCACTGCGTGGATCACATCCTCCACATCGTCATCCGTCAGACCATAGTACAGAGGAATACTCATGACCTCGTTGTAATATTTCTCCGCATTGGGACATAATCCCTTCTCGTATCCCAGTTTTTCATAATAAGAATGCCAGTATACCGGCAGGTAATGTACCTGCGGGCAGGTGTGCTCCGCATACAGCGCATCGAAGAACTGCCGTCTGTCACAGTTCAGATTCTCCAGATTCAGATGCAGGACATACAGATGCCAGGTCGTATCGGACTCCGGAATCTCCTTCTGTAAGATCAGCTCCGGCATCCTGCCGAATGCTTCATCGTAGCGCTTCTTGATCTCTTTTCTGCGAGCCCGGAATATCGCAAGCTTCTTCAACTGGCTTAATAGCAGTGCTGCCTGAAAATCTGTCATACGATAGTTGAAGCCCAGTTCTACCTGTTCGTTGTACCACAGTGCATCGGTAGGATGTACCATTTCCTCCGGATCTCTGGTGATACCGTGGGTACGTAATCTCATCAGATGACGATACAGCTTCTCATCATTGGTCGTGATGGCTCCGCCCTCTCCGCTGGTCACGGTCTTCACCGGATGGAAGCTGAAGCAGGTCATATCTGCCAGACTGCCTACCGGCTGTCCCTTATAGGTAGTGCCGATAGCATGTGCCGCATCCTCAATGAGGATCAGGTTATTCTCCTTACAGATTGCGCGGATCTCGTCCAGTTCCACTGCCTGACCGGTGAAATCTACCGCTACCACAGCCTTTGTTCTCGGTGTGATCAGCTTGCGTACGGATTCCGGATCGATATTATAGGTCTCGGGATCGATATCTGCGAATACAGGCTTAGCCCCTGCGTACAGTACACAGTTGGAGGATGCCGCAAAAGTGATGGAGCTTACGATCACTTCGTCTCCTTCACCGAATCCCGCTGCCAGTGCTGCCAGATGAAGTGCTGCCGTACCGTTGCATACCACTACCGCATATTTCGCATGGGTCAGTTCACACAGATGCTGCTCCAGTTCTGTGACCTTCGGTCCACAAGTGATATAGTCGCTGGTCATTACCGCTGCCACAGCATCCACATCTGCCTGATCAATATACTGTCTTCCGTAGAAGATCTTATTCTCTCTTACAGGTTTTCCACCAAAAATAGCTAATTCTTCCATAGCTGCCTCCTGTCTGCTGTCTTATAATGTTTTATCTTAACATATTGCAGTCAGAAAAACAACAATGGTATAATGAGGGTGTTTCTACTACGAATTGCTTTACATTTACTTTGCACTTATTTTCAGAATTTTCAGAAAGGATCTACAAAATACTCTCATGAAGAAAACATATAGATTTCCAATAAACCCTATCGTTGGTATTAAGACCGTTTTCCTGCTCTTAGTAATACTCGCCGCAGGAATTCTCTACCTGAAAATACAGGAACCTGCAAAGCGTTCCGCGGATTTTACCCGTCTGCAGCAGGAATCTTACCAGGGTGTCTTCTTCTCCATGTATGCACCGGAAGCATTCCCCGAGGATATCTATCCCACTTATATGGGCTATGATGCCGTAGTCTGTTCCCATCGCATTGCCTCCTTCTCCGATCTGTCCGACTACCTGGAGACAGCTTTTTCCTCCGATAACGAAGTCACCCATGTCTTCCTGATGCTGGATCCTCTGCTCCTGTGGGACAGTAGTCTGCATCAGAATGCGCTGTTTACCGCTTCCCTGGAAGAAAAACTTTTGGCATACGTAGATACCTATGCCGGTGCGGAATTCACCGTTATTTTCTCTACACCCTCCCTCGCCTACTGGCAGTCTCATGCTGACGACGATCTCGACACTTACTGCAATGTGATCCGTATACTGGCTGCCTCTCTGTCCGCCAGAGAAAATGTCACTCTGCATTTTCCGGGACAGGAAGAGTGGCTCATTTCCAATCCCGATGCCTACGACACTTCCCGGGAGTTAAATGCTGTCGCCGCCCGCTCCACCATGCTGTTAGTACTGAGCGGTGCCATGCGGTACCTGGAGACGGAAAGCTACAGCAGTCTGGCGCGGTTTTCCGCACTGGTGCAGCAGGCAGCCTCTTCCCCTGTCACCTATCCCGACCTGTCCGATTACGATCTCGTATTTTTCGGTGACAGCGTCATAGGCAATTACAAGGATTTCACCTCCATCCCCGGGGTCATCAACGCCCTGACCGGCGCCAGGGTACATAACCTCGCTGTCGGCGGCTCCACCGCCACCTTAAGCAACGGAGAAAACGCATCTTTTAATGAGGTCGTCGGAACCCTTGTAAACGCATCGGGCATCTCACTACCTGACGATGATAAACTATGCTTTGTCATCAACTATGGTCTGAATGATTATTTTGATGGATATCCTCTGGAAAATTATTGTGACGGACTCCGCAGCGGCATCCGCACCCTGCGGGATGCCTACCCGAATGCCCATATTTTCGTGATCTCTTCCAACTATATTCTGTCTTTTGAAAAGGGTACCGCCCCGACGGGAGACGAAGAGAACGTATTGGCAGACTATGTTGCTGCCGCGGAAGAGACTGCTGCCGCGGAGGGCGTTGATTTTCTGAATATTAATGAGGTACTGCAGTGGGATGCTGATAATGCCGCAGAGTATCTCGTGGATACCATCCATCCCAATGAAGAGGGACGGTGGCTGTTCGGCGTGGCGGTGGCACATGAAATGTTTTAGTCTAGAAACAAAAAGGAACTCAAATGATTTGAGTTCCTTTTTGAGTTCCTTTTTGAGTTCCTTTGAGAAACTCAAAATAATCAAATTCTATTTTTAGTTCCTTTAAAAAGTTTTTAGTCACAGTAAAACAACTGTTTGGGACTCTTAGGCTTCTCCGGGATACTCATCTTAATAATCCCTTTTTCAACCAGCGGCATAACTCGCGTCTGAATGGCATATGACACGGAATTCAATCCTAAATAATCACAGATTTCTTTACGTGTTCTGGGTGTTTTGCAGAAGAAAATCAATTCTCTATTGTCAACTTCCTCCATTTCATCCGCTTTTTGTTCTATTACGCTCTTGTACAGTTTGACAATAAAGCTTCCCCTTTCATCTAAAAACTCCGGTTGCTGTAAATCATATTCCTGCATCATTCTCCGAATCGTGGGAATTCCGGAATAGCGATTCTCTGTTACTTTTAACACTTCCAATTCAGATGCGATGACGGGGTTTCTGGTATCCGGCTGCACTTTTCCTAGCTGGTCAATCTTGATTCTTCCATAAATACCACCCGGATTCCGAATCTCCATTCTATCCTCAAACATAATAAGCTGAATAGGCATTCCTTCTGTATGAATACTGTAATCCCGATGCACCAATGCATTAAGTAGAGCTTCTCTGACTGCAGTAATTGGATAATCCGGTCGGTCCTCACGTTTCCCAGTGTGGGGATTTATGATAGTTTTTATTCGCATATTTCTATTGACAAATTGCATTGCTCCGTCAAGCATATCGGATATATTTCCTTCAATCCGCTGGTTATCTGTAAATCGTTCTCCCTGGTCTCCGATCGTTCCTACTTCCGTACCCGGAACTACTGTCGCAATAATACATAACTGCGGAAAATATGCCTGCGGGTATGGGCAGAAATTCATCACCGCACTTAATGTAATCCGATCATCTCTTTTTATACTCATTAATTCATATATTTCTTCATCAGGGATTGCAGCTAACCGTGGCTTTCCCTTTTTGAGTAATTCAATATATTGTTCCAGCAATTTATGATCCAATGACGCAAAGGATACTCTGTCAATTGCTCTGATATCGTCCTGATATTTTTTCCTATATGCCTCGTAACTATATACTTCATACTCCGTCATCGGCTCATCACTATCACCAACACGTGTATAAGATCCTTTCATGCGACCTTTCCCCTGATAAAAAACCGGACGATCCGTAATATCCACACTCGGTATTTCTGCAGAAACAAAAAATTTATTATTTTTTTCCAAAACAGTAAGCAACGGTCTTACTACCGGCTCCATCTGCAGACACTGTTCATTTATTTTCTTCTGAATGTCCTGAGGATCATATACTCCTACTTCTTTGTACCCGTGTTTTTCATCCACGCCAAAGATAATGATCCCACCATCCTCCTGATTTGAAAAGCTGGATAAAGTATCATACAGTCGTTGTGGGCATCCCTGTTCTGCACTTTTAATCTCTAATGTGGAGGTTTCGCATTTCATTTTTTGAATCAACTCTAATTTTTCCATTAATTCTTCCGTTGTCATTTTACTTCCTCCTTTTCTTTTTTATATTTTACTACTATTTTTAAGTTTATTCAAGAAACTTAAATTTTATTCAAGAAATCAAAAAGGAACTCAAATCATTTGAGTTCCTTTTTTACATCCATCTTTCATCAGCATCCCACTTCCCAACTATTGTTCATCTAATAATCGTCTTATAGCATTTTCTAATTCTGCAAAGTCCTAAGTTGCTTTTGACGATACCTCTCTAACCACATCATTTCGAATAACATCTACTTTTTGTACCAGTTTGTCTACAGTCTGAGGGTCTGGTGTTATACCAGACCCTATCTCATACCCTCAAGAACTTTGATTATCCTACTTTTTCTGTTTAACTATATTTCCTACATAGATTCTTCTACCGCTAAAAATACAACTCTAACCCAATATCCAATGGTTCATTCTATTGGATTTCTACTGCCTTATCTTTTTCCTTATACATTTCCTGAAGTTTTTTTAATCTATCCTGTTGTTCTCTGAATATCTGATGTATAACAGGATTTAATTGCTTTAATGAAATAGATGTTTTTAAATCACAACATTTTTTCAAGGCGTCATATACCGACATCGTTTCTAATCTCTTCTTTGAAGTAAATGTGTTCTTTACAAAGCTCCTCGCTCCTGAATCATCCGACATAAAATACATACAGTTCATTCGCATAGCCATATAGATAGAACGTATTTCACCCAGATTTTCGTCAATGCAATGGTATGTATATATATCTTGATTCTCCGGGAAATCATAGCGATTCATCTTCTCATATGCCAGTTTAAAATATTCCCGATAGTTTTCATCATTTTCTCTATCTATATATGCATCACAATCAACAATATCAATCGCCCCACCGGCTATTAATTCCTGTAAACTGGTAGCTTTTTTAAGTTCTACATCTGCAACATATTTATGCATAACAGGTCGTACATTCAAATCCGCCATCACCCAACAAAACAGCTTCCCCTTATCCGGTGCGTATTCTGTCAACTTTATATAAAAATCAGCATCTATTACCGCTTTTGTCTTCTCCATACGCATTATCCCTTATAATCTAATTCCGAATCCACAGCCGTTCCGGTGTTTATATGAAATTTATCACGAAGTGTCTGTATATATTTTTCCTTTGCTAAATGCTCTTTTTCAAGTAACTCCAAATCACTTTTTAAATTTGCAATTTTATACACGTCTTCTCTCTTGTCCAAACGCGTATATTGATTTTCCCGAATAATCTGACCATATAATTCTCTGTTGTCATTAAAAACCTTTAAATAGATGGGCACCGATTCCTCTGTAATATTGCCAAGTTCCTCAAGACGCTTAATAATTGCCTTCGCCGGAACACAAAAATAGTTCATCAGATATGTCACCAGGTCCATCATTATTTCCACAGACAGTGGTCCACCTTTATACTTATTGTATTCCAATCTTCTACCGCATTCGCGCTGAAAGAATTCCGTCGGCATTAGGAATTCCGCAGTAAACCTTCCAACGATTTTTTCTATATCAGTATTGCAGTTGGCTACATTATCCTGCACATACCGATCCACTCTCCATACATGTCCCAATTCATGGGCTGCTGTCCACACCTGTTCTTGTAGTACTTTTGAAGTGTTAATATATACAAACTGTTTCATTTCACCATTTAAGGGCTTGCATATATGGCAACCGTCTATTTCATCCTCCAAAGAATAATACAGGACATAACATTCTCTTTCAAGCAAGGCAAAGACATCATCTCTTACAATAACATTTAGTATATTTTCTTTATTCCGTTTGGTTATAATAAATTTTTGAATGGCACTGACTATATCTCGCTCCATATTTCCTCCTAAAAGAAAAAGGCCATTTTTCAATGACCTAATCCAATGCTATCAGTTCCTGCACATCGCAATACATATCTAACAAATCCAATATATATGTTTTATTTTCAGATGAGCTAAATGCACCTCTGCATTCCATACATCCTACTTCATGATATTGTTCTTCCTCTCTTGGTACATACAGTTCTTCTACCGTCGTCTTTAGTTCTTTCGCAATATCAGCTTTCTCATCTTCGTCCAAAAATAGCCGCCCATCCATAATTTTCCATAAATCATATTTAGAATATCCAAGATGCTCTGCTACGGTCTGTTCGTTAAACTTCCCATTCACCATAAAAAATTTAACATTGTTCCCGAACACTCTGTTCCTTTCATTCATACGATCCACTCCTATCTCCTGGCTATCTTAGAATATGTAATATTTTTACACAATATTACTAATATAGCAATTACAGCATGGTTTTTCAAGTGTCAGCCACTTACATTTTACCACATTTTCTCTAAATTGCACGATACTAGATATAGTCAGTACATCCTATATCTAGTATATATAGCCTCTGGCAATTGCCTGGCTTTCTTCCCTGATCTGTCCAGGTATCTATATTCCAACGATTGCATTCCGGATATGCGAGATAAAACGCTATTTCTTTTTCTCCAACGTTTTAATGCTTTTATGATTTAAAGTGCGTGTTGTGCGCTTTCGCCATCTCCACCCTCGTGTATGTAATGGCACTGGCCTGGTGTCAGTACCATCGCAATAAAAGCAATTTTTTCATCAAACAGTTTTTCCGCCACAAAATACATCAGTGCAACTGCAAGAATCAAAATCGACCAAAGCAGTATTCTCTTTGCATTTTTGCTTTCTATCCATTATAATTTTCTCTATGTTTATTACCATGCATGACTTTTTCTATACACTTACATAAATACCAATATCCCATGGCCGCAGCCGGCAATGCAATCACTATATAAGGGAACACGTACCGGCTCTTTGCCTCCCACACCAGACTGAATAAAACCTCTCCTATCAGAACCAATCCCAAAAAATATTCCCATTCCTGTCTTTTATGCTTTGCCAGATAAATATAATAAAATAATACTCCAATATAAATAACATTTTGCAGTTGATTCATAATCTCATAGAATATCTGATATCCTCTATCTGAGTAAAATGCCTTCATCCATTTCGACGAAGTCGTCATATTCGATGTAAATAAAAAGGATCCATAGGTAGGTTCCAACCATTGAACTGCTGTTTTATCGCAAAAAAATTCTAATGCTCCTATAGGATCTCGCATCCATCTGACAATGGACTGCTTTATATTTAAAATAGAAAGTTCCGTACACTTATCTACATCAAAATTATTTTCCCAAAAGAGATGTATTTCATATGCATTATATGTTCCTCTCCCTGTATGGTTTGGATCCTCATCCTGAAATCCCATTGCAACCACAGATATTGCCGGAACTCCTTCAGATAATTGAATTTCTGCCTGATGTTCTACACATTGAATAACTGTTTTTTGTCCGAGTATCATCAAAAGCACACAGAAAAAACTAATAATAAAACTTTTACGGTCCCCTTTTAGAGCTCGTAAAAATTGAATCCCCAAGACAGCAATCCATACAATAATTAATGCTCCTCTCGCCGTATAGGACACAATCATACTGCTGATCATTGCAATATATATTAAACCCTTTTTCCACAGTATCCATTGTTCATGCTCCTGCAGTACCAACAAGCACAAAATTGCAAGTTCCAAAAAGCACAATCCAATCGTTTCACCATATATAAAGAGTTCATATAAGTGCAAAGGGACATAACATATGGCAAGCAGTAAATAAAAAATACATAGTCTTTCTTTGTGAAACAGCCTCCATGCGATCTCATTCCCTGTAAAAATTATTATTCCACCACAAATCGCCTGAATACATTGTAAAGTACTAACACTATAATTTCCCAAAATTCGTGCTGGTAACAAATAAATAGCACCTACTCCAAGCTGATACGGATATACATTGTAATACCAATACTTCTGTAATTCTGTGTAATTTCCTGTAAAAAGATTCTTCAAGACAACATATACATATTCCTGATCTGCCCCCGTGACGTACTCGGCATTTAATGCCATAGTTATTGTCCCGGCCGCAGAAAAAATTGCAATTACCGCTGCTGCAATTCGTAAATGTCGAATATGTACCCGGGAACTGTATTTCCAGATGATTCCTGTAATTACTATGAATCCCACCACAATCCCAACTGCTTTTATCCAGTTGTCACTAACTGTCGAAACTGTTTCTGCAAAAGGAGCTAACTTTCTACCGGTACCTATTGCTCCAAGCGTTACCGTTGTAAAAAAACAAATTCCCATTACCGCAATTAACTTTAAAATTATATCCTGTACTTTTCTCATTTCTCCACTGATTTTATCCGAATTTAATTTAAATATTCAATATTTTCTAATCCTCATATAAGTATTCCCCCATGCCTTCCAATCCTCCAGCCAAGTTACGTCCTCCCTCTCAGGCAGGACATCATAAGTTGGATTCACACACCCAATTACCATTTTTCCTTGCTCTCGGGCGTTGCATATCTCTTCTTCGGAAGATACTAAATGAATCTTCCCCCGATACTCTGTTGGCAACGTATAGTAATTGACAATCACTGCACCGGATCCATCGGATTTAATCCATATCTCATCATACCGATCCACGAGACTTATAAGAATCTTCCTGGTCGTCACCCCATAATAATCCATCTCATATCGTCCACAGGAATCACCACCTGCCAAAATATTTGTATACGCACAGGAGCTTTGCCCTGTCAATGCAATTCCAACACCATTGCTTCCAATCAATACGACCAATATAGCCGTCACAATTCGCCTTACATGGCTTTGTTTTCCGCGTATCAGATATTCAACTGTATAAGTTGCCAGTACAACCATCGGGCCATAGATAAAATACATATGCCGCCAGCCATTATACAAGTTCGGACTGCAAAGCATAGCTACTAACACAGGAATCCCGGGAATCAGCACAAAGAGAGGATAGAAACCATCCGCAGAATTCCACTGAAGCTTTCTCCCCTTATAAATCCAAATACCAATACTACACCATAACAAAACACTGAGGTAGACAGGTATCGTCAATGCAATCAGTTTCGGCAAGTAATACCATGGCAGCGGATTCTCGGAATGTACATACCAAATTCCGTCAAACAATACTCTTCCGTCCATTCTGGAAAATTCAGTGCTGTTCGTAAGATTCCAAAGCAGGAATTCTCGCAATTGGAACCCCCGTCCCCAAATTGCAGGAGTCAGCACCAAATAACATAAAAAGCCGATTATCGCTGCTGTAAGTCCCACCAAAAATGTTCTCATGCTCCATTTTTTGTCTATCGTAAGCTTCAACAAATAAAATCCACCAATCAATGCAAATACATATATTCCACTAATTTTTAGATTGCTACAAAATCCGGCACAGATTCCCAACAGGCATGCATTTAAAAAGTCTCTGCACTTAATAAAACGAATCCCATAAAATAGCATAACAATAATCAGGGACATCAATACGGTATCCTTATTATTGTATAATCCATCTGCAAATATCCTTGGGGTCAGAAACAACATAAAGGTTCCTAAAAGTGCCGTTTTCCTGTTCTGGAATAATTCCCATAGCAAACGGTACATATAGATTACGCCAAGGAAAAACAATGCATATGTATACGCATGCCATATCTCACTCTTTAATTCGGTTGCATCTGAATGCTGATCCAACTTCATTAACACCAATCCGCACAAATAATACAAAGCGCTTCCGTGATCCTTTTCTATTGATTCGCAGATTGGATGATATTCGTCCTTCCCTTCAAACCAATTCGTGATCTTCGAGATTCGTAAAGTCTCGCCGTATTGCAGAATATTCATATAAAGAATTTCTTCTTCCGCACGTTCATCAAAATACACACCTGTCTCGCGCAGGAAAAAAGCACCAAAAAGAAACATTGCCGCAAATATGCCCAGGATTGTATATCTTTTCTTCTGTTCTGTCATCATCTGTGTATCTCCCATCTGCTCCCTCGTAGCTGTCTTAATATATCAATTTTTCTCTTTTTGATCCTTCTCCGCCCTTATTATTCCTCAGATTTAATATTTATGCTTATCGTGCACGCTGATCTCATCGCCGATCTGCACTTCGATCACCTGCAGCTCCGTATCTGCAATGATCGTGTGTTTGCACCCAGCCTTCATAGTCAGCACATCTCCAACCTTCACATTACGCTCCACCTCATCGATCACCGCACGGCCTTCTCCGGCTATCACTGTCCATACTTCGTCCCGGAAATCATGGCTGTGGTAATTCATCCGGTGTCCCGGATTCAGTGTCACTTTGATCGTCATGCTGTGGTCACGCACATCCAGTACCCGGAAGCTCCCCCAGGACTTTTCCGCGAACATTACCTGCTGGTCAAACTGGTTCACATACGGTTTGATATAGCTGGACTGCTCCTTATCTGATACCAGGATTCCCTCGGGGCTGGCTGCCACGACGATATCTTTTAATCCCATGCACAGGATCGGTACATTCAGTTCGTTCACCACATGTACATTCTCACAGGTATCATTCAGAACGCCCTCACCGACACAATTGCTGTCCATTGCCTCGGTCAGTGTATTCCAGGTCCCCAGATCCTTCCAGGTTCCCGCGAAACGCATCACTTCTATCTCGGATTCCTTTTCCACTACCGCATAGTCGAAGCTGATCTTCTGTAACGTACTATATTTCTGAAACAGGTCTTTGTAATCCGTAAAATCAATCAGTTCATGTGCGCGCTTCAGAACATATCCCAGTCTGAGAGCAAATACTCCGCCATTCCACAGTGCTCCCCGGGCAATGTAGCCTTCTGCCACTTCTTTGGTAGGTTTCTCCCTGAACATCGTCACGCGGCTCAAATGCTTAGCTGTCTCCGGTATGATATAACCGTACTTTTCACTGGGATAGGTCGGTTCAATTCCCATCAGTACAAGATTCGCATCCGACTCTCCGGCGCGGTCGCACAATTTCTGCAATGCCTCAAAATAATCCTTCTCCACATAGGGATCCACCGGGCAGATCACGATGGGCTCATTTTCTGTCACCCCCTGCACATCCTTCAGATAGGCTGCCGCCAGCGCAATTGCCGGAAAAGTGTCTCTACGGCAGGGTTCTATACAGATTCCCACCCCTTGTCCCAGTTGACTGTATATGGATGAAACCTGTGTTTTTGAAGTGGCAATGGTTACTCTGGCATCCGGATCCACCTCATGTATCTGACGATACACCCGCTGTACCATAGACTCCAGACCACCGTCCTCTGTATGGAATATTTTAATAAACTGTTTGGACCGAATCTCGTTAGACAACGGCCACAGACGCTGCCCGGATCCGCCGGACAAAAGTATCATATTCATAGCTTACTCTCTCTGTTTTCTCAATCTGACAACTATTGCTTCTATGTCTCGGACTATATAAATTCTTCACTATAATACCACATCCATCAAATAATTGCCATGGGCGTTTGCTTGTAATAATTGCGTTTTTCCACATAATATGTTATGATGTATAAGAATTTTTAGTATCGAAAGTGAGGACATTATGTTATTAGATGATAAATCCATTTTGATTACAGGCGGCACCGGCAGTTTTGGTAAGGCTTTTACCAAATATGTGCTGGACAATTACAATCCAAAGAAGATCATTATCTATTCCCGTGATGAATTCAAGCAGTTCATCATGCAGAATGAATTCAAGCAGTATGCCGGCAAGCTTCGCTTCTTCATCGGCGATGTTAGAGACAAGGAACGCCTGACCAGAGCATTTGAAGGTGTCGATTATGTCATCCATGCTGCAGCTCTCAAGCAGGTACCCGCGTGCGAATACAATCCCGCGGAGGCTATCAAGACTAATATCCACGGCGCACAGAATGTCATTGATGCAGCTCTGGATACCGGGGTAAAAAAAGTCGTTGCTCTGTCTACCGACAAAGCTGTTAATCCCGTTAATCTGTACGGTGGCACCAAGCTGGTATCCGATAAATTGTTTATCGCTGCCAACGCTTATGCCGGAAGCAAGGATATCTGTTTCTCCATCGTCCGTTACGGTAATGTAGCCGGAAGCCGTGGATCTGTCATTCCTTTCTTCCATAATATTATTAAAAATGGTGGAACCGAGCTCCCTATTACCGACTATCGCATGACGCGTTTCTGGATCAGTCTGCAGCAGGGTGTTGAGCTGGTGATCAAGGCTCTGGAAGAATCTAAGGGTGGCGAGACTTTCATCTCTAAAATTCCCTCTTTCAAGATTACAGATCTGGCACAGGCAATGCTGCCCGGATGTGAAATGCCTGAAGTAGGTATCCGCGAGGGAGAAAAGCTTCATGAGATCATGGTAACTGTAGAAGACTCCCTGAATACCTACGAATATGACAAACATTTCATCGTATATCCCCAGATGGTATGGAGCGAGTCCAGACGTGCAGTTCCAACCGGCAAACGAGTACCGGAAGGGTTCTCCTATAGCTCCGGTAACAATACCGAGTGGCTGACTGTAGAGCAGATTCAAGAATTATTGAAGACAATTGATTTGGAAAAATAAAAAATCTGCCGGTTCTCAATACCGGCAGATTCAGACTGTAGACAAAGCTCCTTCCTGTGAGGGAGCTTTTCTTGTGTCATGACT
>ERZ1034998.474-NODE-474-length-26290-cov-144.736878_pt1 | contig 26290 bp, 33 predicted proteins | sample MGYA00520621_ERZ1034998 | MGnify/ENA primary metagenome ERZ1034998 (study PRJEB33766, sample SAMN09781748) | gut metagenome | biome: gut microbiome | host: Homo sapiens | place: Madagascar | study: EMG produced TPA metagenomics assembly of the PRJNA485056 data... | reverse complement strand
TTTTTAAGATAAAATTCTCTCCAATCTTCAAAAGTCCAATCTCTTGTATTATGAGTAAGATTGAAAACTTCCGTATCTTTTTCTAACTGGAGTAACAGCCAAGCGTAATCTTCATATCGCTGTCTTAGCAATCTTTTGCGACACAATCTTACATGCTTGTATAGCTTATAATCAGCGGTTGCAGCATCAAAGATTATTTTTCCTACTATTGCTAACAGATAAGCAGATATAACACCTAATGCAATCCAACCTAATATTGTAATTACTAAGTCCATATTCTCTTCTTTTTACCCTCCTTAGTAATTTATAATCTTCTGCGTCTTACGAATCTTAGCAAAAAACTCACTGACTTCTTGTGAAGTTGCTTCTCTCCAGCAACCTTCCTTCATCCAGTTACCAATACCATTTGACTTCTGAATCATTCCGTCAGAATCTTCACCGATAATCACACCATATCCATCAGCGTTAACAAAGCCATCATGGATAAACACTTTGCCATCACCATCAACTAAGATAGTACCTGCTTTATATTCACTTAATCTCATATTTTCTTCTTTTTACCCTCTCCCTGTTGCCAAGGAGAGGGTGGTTAGTTACTTTGAGTTGTGCCCCAACTCTTTGCCAATTTCATATAATCCCTTTTTAAGAAGGTTGCTTATAAATCGCATTCCTTCTGCTGTATAAGCATTAATCTTTAACCCATTAAAATATACAATATTGTTTCTATATTCCAATTTTAACTCTGACATAATATCTTCCATATTACTTATATTTATATCCTTTGCAGGATGGTTAATCATAAAGTATAACACAGTCATCATATACTGATACCTCGTCAATCTTTAGAGGTTGTCCGTTTTCTTGCATACCATAAGAATAAGGGAAGTTGACTTCCATAGTCTTATCCTCTACCTTTGATAATTCGTTAATCAATTCTTCTACTGTCATATTCTATCTATTTATGCCCGAAGGCGTTAAACACTAATGTAAATAAATATTTTTATCACCTAAATCTTTAAATGCTATATCCTTACACTTTTGGCAAAGAAATTTGTTTCCCAAGCCTTTGTCAAAACACGCTAAAGATATAAAATCTTCTGGCTGGAATTTGTGCCCACAGCAAAAGCAAGTCTTTTGTACTGACAAATTAGACCTCTCACGCAACTCTTTAAAATGAGCAAACGTCCCAAAGAAGTGTCCTTCTTCACACCCTATCGCTTTGTAGATTTTCTTAGTTATTTTTACTACTTCCATACCTACACCTCCATTTCGTGATTAATACTAAAACCGAAGAGAAGGTGCTGGAGCTCATGGACATAATGAACTTCAAATTTTAATGGCTCTCCACGCATATCTATAACCCAACCATCCTTCTTATTTTGATAATAAAGCTGAAAACAGGTATAGTTATCTTCATCATCTTCATCACCTCCCATAAATGCTTCTGATAAAGAAAAATCACTTCCGTCTTTTCCTTCTTTATCCCAACCATTTTTCTCTAGAATCTCTGGAGTAATAGGGATAGGAACAATATCCTTAACCCAAGCACAGCAATCTCCGAAGAGAAAACCTTTGTCTCCAAATTCAACACCTTCAAGATTCTCTAAGCGAACAACACCTTTCATAACCGTTCCATCGTCCAACTTCAAAGTCTTTGATGGGTCTGATGATGTTACTCGGTAAACGACATCCTGTTCTGTACCTAGTGGTGCTCCGTTTGTCATTACCAAATCTCCTGGAATATATAACTTATCCATACGCTTTACTCCTTAACTTCTTTAAAAATTACATTTTTACGGTCTGAGCGTTGTTTACTTGCGCATGGATATTTTCTCCAAACTTCACAAGCACCCTTACTTTCAAAGAAGCAACCCGCACAAGTTACAGTCTCAGTTACAACGATATCCAAGACTACTCTTTCTCCAACTTTAAGCTCTTTCATTGTTTGCCTCCTTTCCACTCATCAGTCGTTCCTAGTAGATGTGCTGTCTCTTCGTTGTAAGGGATGCAATCCAAGTTTGAACTTCCATCAATACATACATGATAATAATCTGTCTTATGTGAATAGAAGTTTAATACCCAATAATCTTCAGAACATCTTCTTGAAAGTACCTTATCAAATGGCTTAAACTCGCACTTAGGCTTCAAGTCCACAATAGCTTTCTTCTCAGCATCCCAAGTCTTGCCTTTCTTTGCGAGAGCATCAAAGAGTTGCTGCTTCTCGGAGTCTGTTGCTGAGCGGAGGCTATAATGAACTTTTGTATTACCATATTCAGCTTCAGTAAATTTATCGTCAACATTATAGAAAGCATAGTAAAAGGCTCTTTCGTCTCCATCTTTATATTCACCTTTTAAGATGAAAATACAATTTGCAAAAAGTTCACTTTTAATTCCTTTCATAAACACTATATCTCCATCCTTGAACTCTGGCTGAGTCTTCTCAATCTCCAAGATTTCACGGTTCAGCTTTCCGCCCAAACGCTCTTCGATGGTGCTGATGTAGGTCTGAGCAGCATCTTTACCTGCTTTTTGGAAATCAGAAGTTAGCAATCGTTCATTTTTACAGAATTGTTCTGTATCATTATTCTCTTTCCAAAGATAATATTTCCCTACGAAAGAGCAATATGTATCATCGGAAAATCTTTCAAATATAATATATACATCCCCATCTTTATTAACCAACACGTCTCCCTTCTTCCAGGAGAACTTGCCCCAGTCACGCATTTCCTTTGATGGAAAAACGACACATTCTCCATCATCATACAATTTGCCATTTTTATCAAGATACCCTTCTCCACCATTCATAAAACCAAACTTTGAATTATAGAAGGATATTTTGAAACTTTTATCATCTACTTCCACCAACCTGCATTTACCACAAGCGGAAGAATATAACTTCGTTCCTTGCGGCTTATGCTTTAGGATTTCCACTATATTAATCTTTGCTTCCATATTATTTTACCCTTTTGAATTGAACATTCTTTTTGTCTTTTCTATCGATTGCGGCGCAACAAATATCTTTGCAGATATTTTCATAAATATTGCTGCTTATCTCGTCAAAGAAGCAACCATTACATTCTTCTGTCTCGCTTTCAACCACCTTCAAGATGATTTCAGAACCTATAGGTAAATCTTCCATACGCTTAATTTCTCATTACGTGACACCTAACAACCTTGTTAACCATATTTGGCTGCTGCTTGTTAAAACTCTCTATAAACTCTCTTTCCATTTTCTCAGGGAAGATGGGCTTGGTGGGTTTCGGGATTGTCAGGATGGCAAGAAACTTGCTGCCATCCTGACAATTCTATGAGACACCTTCTACTCATTTGTTCTATTCCAAACATACGGCTATCCTCCTAGTATTTATATCCGTGAAGGTACGGACGAGTTTCGTTATACTTCATTTTCAGCTTGATCTGATCTTTCAGGTCGATGTTGTTGCTATGGGCAATCGCAAAGATGTCCATCAGAAGCTCCTGAAGGTATTTGGCGAGATACCAGCTTGGTGAACTATCCAAGTCCAAGACTCCCATCTTTTCGATGATGCGGTATAGGTCTCCGGCTAAATCAAATCCGAAGATATAACGTGCCAGCTTATACTCACCTATGAGGTCTTCATCTTCTGATAGCTCGATTTTGTCTCCTTCCATGATCCAGCCCAAGAGTGAGAGGATGCGAATGGCGATGTCGGCAAACTCAGACTCAACCGTACCATCCAGCGTGTTCTTGTAGGCGGTAGGCATATCCCTGCCCATTTCAATCTCGCTCTCGTAGTCTTCGATGGAGCCGTGTCTGCCTTTTCTGTCGGCTTGCAATACCTCGCTCATTTCCACGATGATGAACATCAGAAGAAATGCGGTATTAACATCCTTTGGATAGAAGCCCTTATTCTTGGCAGACTCGTAAGCTTGCTTTGATAAAACTTCCAGTTCCTCCTTTAAAATGATTTTTAATTCTTTTTCCATATTGATTTGATTATTGTTTTCTAATTGTGTTTCAACATAGCTAGGCTATGATCTGATAGTGAATGCCGTATCATTGAGGGTCTTGCACCAGTTTATCCTGCCTTCTCTGACTAACTCGTTGAGGGCTTGATAGGGCTTGGGGAATCCCCGATTGATAATCTCTGAGGTTCTGACGTGAGGAGGCACTATGTGAGCGGCTTCTCTCTTGGCTTGAATCTCAGCGATGATGGCTAGGATTTGTTCTTTCTCTGTCTTCATTTGGTGAAGGTAAGAATGAGACGTGGGTTACTTCGGACTGGAACATTAATTGTTCCCACATTCCGTTCAAGTCTTGTTGATACCACAAGCCATCGTGCATTGTGCCTATGATTGGGTTGCCTTTGTACCAGAGTACCATGGTCTTGTGGGTAAAGAGGGCTTTATGCGCTTTGCTGATGCGCTTGCCTACCTTAATATATCCGAAAATATCCATAAGCTAGAAGAGTGATAGCTGACCCGTCTTGTCGTGGTAGTGATTACCCGAAGGGAAAATCAGTTCCTCGAACATAGCGGTCAGGCAGTTGGTGACTATTGAGTTTCCTGCCAGTGCATAGAGCTTGCTCTTGCAGATGATGCTGGCTCCCGACTTCTCCTTACTCAGGAGCTTGTCTATGTCGGCTTCGTGTACACCCATCAGACGGAAGCAGTCTCTAGGAGTGTACTTCCTGATTTGGATGGAGTATTTCTTGCCGTTGGGAGCCGTATGAATGATTTGTTTGTTCATAACTGTAACAAATGTCATGTTTGATTTATCTATGGTTGTCTTGATGGTGGGGCTGATGCCTTGGAGAACCATCTGGTTGTAGAGGTCTAAGACTTGTCCACCCATATCAGGATTCACCTTCCCTGATAGGAGCAGGGATTTCATTCTCTTTCCTCCTGTTATCATATCTCTTTGACGATTAAGAATAGTGGAATATTGTTTCCTCCGTTTCCCATTACAGAATTGAGAGTAGGGGAGATTCCTTCAACGGAATAAACACGATTCTGTTGCTCAAATCTCTCAGGTCTGTTAAGACTTACCAGCTTTATAATTTTGTCGCACATTATAATTTCTTGATGATTAGTACTGCGTTGGCTGCTCTTCCATCGTCATGTATATAGTTAGCAAAGCCAGCCTTATAGTAACCTGCTCGTATGGTTCTACTTAAACCATCTTTATCTGAGTTGATGAGCAGTTTTCTTCTCTTATTTTCCTGATTATCAGTACCCCCCCCTTAGGGAAATGGTCAACACAAAGGAGATTTGCTACGCTGATTCCTGCACCGAAAGAAGATGTGATAGTCGGGCTGCAGCCATCAGCCGTTTTGGGTATTGAAATCTTCGGGGTAGAGCTTTTGGATGGATTCATTGATGTCTGCTTTGGTGAGATACTTTTCTAGGAGTGGTTGGGAGAGGTAATACTCAGGAGATACATCATCTTCCAAGAAGTCCTCAACCGTAGTCTCCAGCTTGATAGGAGAGGGGAAGTGATACCATGGGCTCGGATCATCCTCGGTGCGGAGGATGGAAATGACAAAGATACGCTCACGATTCTGTGGGATTCCGTAATCTTTGGCATTCAGAACCTTGTAGAAGGAAGTATAGCCATAGGAGTCGAGGTCTCGGATATACTGGAAGAAGTACTTCCTCATCTTCTTGGTGAGAAGACCTTTCACATTCTCCAGCATCACATATTTAGGATGCTTGGCTTCCAACATTCTCCTTTCTTGGAAAATCAGGGAAGAACGTGTACCGCTACCTTCTTCTGCTCCCTTGCGAAGTCCTGCATTGGAGAAGTCTTGGCAGGGAGAAGACCAAGATATGAAATCAAAGTCGGGAACCTCATTCCAGTCTATCCTCGTCACGTCACCATAGTTAGTGATGTCTCTTCCGTGCAGGAGTCCGTAAGCTTGTATGGCAGATGATTCTATCTCGGAATAGCCCACTACCTTGAAGTCGAACTCAGGGTGCTTCTCTTTGAGGTACTTGAAGGCTAGACTCTGACTGCCATAGCCAGCGAAGGCTTCAAAAATTCTGAGCGGATGCTGCTTGTTGTATTTGCTGATTTGTATCATAGAGTTGATGATGTTATGGATTCCATTGGATGCCCAAGCGTTCCAAGGTTCCGTTGTCACGATATATCTCCAACTGCTTGCGGCAGAAGCTTTGAGGATTGTTGTGAAGAACCTGAATCATACCATAGATACGCTGGCGAAGAGCGTGGTTCTTGGCATCTTCCGTGTTCTGTTCCTGCTCTACCTTTGTCTTGGCGATAAGCTGACTGATTTCAGATGCAGACTCGTTGGTTGAAACTGGCGGTGGAGTGCCACCGATGATTTCGTCTTCCCAAGATCTCTGGTTGAGGAAGGTCTGAAAGTTCTTACGATACTGCTTATCCGGCTGGGAGATAACATAGAGTGGGATATACTCGATAGCAGCCTTGCGGTCTTTCTGACTCATTGAGTTCCACTTCTTTTCCAGCTTCTCCTTGCAGCCTACCTTCTTCTGATATAAATCCCAAGCTCTCGCAAAGGTATATTCATCTTTGACTTGCTTGGGTGGTGGGGTTACCTTGTAGCCGTTCTCCTCTAGAAGCAGGATGGCTTGTTTGATTTCGTCTGTCATAGTTCACCATTTAAATATTTGTCGATTGCTTTCATAAATTCATCTATAGAGCGGACGATGATGTACTTGCCGCCATGTCGTTCTACTTCAAACTGGAATACCTTCTGTTCGGGTTCCTGCCTACCTTTCGGTGTCTTGTTTTCGATGCAGAGGAAACCATACTGAGAGGTGCTTTTCAGGAGGATCATATCTGATACACCTGCCTTCATACCTTCTTCTTTCAGCCATGCGGCTTGTCGGGAGGTTCGCTTGCCACCATTAGGAACGGCAAAGAAGACCCCTTCGAGGTCAGGATGTACCCCACGGATATACCTGACCTCTGCGGCTTGCAAGTTGTGCTCATCGTAGGATGAACGCTTGCGTATCTTCTTGCCTTCCTGCAATAGCTTTGCCTTGATTTCAGCGTAGCTTGCCATTACCAGTCGGTTGAGAAAAGGTCGTTGAGAGAATTTTCACCCATCAGGCGGATGGCTTCGTATGCAAGGTCTTTACTCTTGAAATAAACATTTGCTTTGTTCACATTTCTCGTGTACGTTGCGAGAAGAGTATCGCCATCTTTGCAGATATTCCAGTTTCCATGGTCTCCATCGAAATTTGGTTTCCAGTCACCATTAAGATACTTGGCGATGTTCTGCAGCTTATTGAAAGCGACCATGCGTTTTGCCTGAGCCACGCTGGTGCAGTTTACGGCATCTTCGAAGTTGTAAAGTGTCTGTTTTCCTGATTCGATGTTCTGATCATAAACCCAGTATGCAGTCTTGCCAAAGTAGAGTTCTTTTAGAACATCACTATAAGTGATAGGCTTCTGATCCTCCTCCTCAGCAAGAGGATGAGGATCATTCTGAGCATGCTTCTTACGCACCATCAGCTTGCCTTCCTCATTGAAGAAGAACTCTAGGTTCTCAGGTGTAGGGAACTCTATAGCCGTACCATCATTCGGGATATACAACTTAGATAAGGAAGCATTACATTCGTTGATGTTCTGAATATCCTTATCTGTGATACCCTCTGTATGGATGGAAGGGGTGTTCTCGTCCTTCTCCTTCATCTTATTGGCAATCATTTCTGCACCCTTGCCGAGGATTGCTCCGAAAAGCATCTGGGCGAATGGTGATAACTCTGGCTGGTTGTTGCGCTGACGGTTACGTCTGTTATTGCGCTTTTCGTTTCTACGTGTCATATTATGTATAATTTTTTAGAATGTTATTAAACTCGTCTTCTGATACACCATCGGCAACCATGATGGTAAGGATGGTGTCCAAGACCTTGGAATAAACTTCATTGAAGGCTGGCTCATCCATCTTGGCGAATGAGATAGACTTGGCTCGCTCCAAGAACTTCTGTCCGTTCAGGTCGTAGAGTGGTTCGCTGAATCCAGATGTTATCAGGAGCTGTTCACGGAATGTCTCTACCGAACGGAGATTGATGCGCTGCTGCTCGGTGAGACAATCCCAAGCAGCTCGAATCAGGGAGAAGAACTTGCGGTGGAACTTCACGTTGCGTGGGCGGACGATGTTCGCCTTGACAACAGAGCCAACCTTAATCTTTCTCAACTGCTCATAGTCCTCGTCTGCATAAGCTTGAAGACCAAGAGAAGTACGCACAAGATGGATTTCCATAACCTTTGTTTTTGAATATCAACTAATTGTTGGCTGGGAATGGGAGATTACCCTGCTGACCACCATATTGAGCTTGCTGCTGAATAGGCTGACCATAGGCATCAACCTGAGGGGGAAAGTTCTGCATCTGCTGCTGGATAGGAGCTGGCTGCGGAGGATTCTGCTGGAATCCCTGCTGAGCACCCTGCTGGTAGTTCTGTCCTACCTGCCCCTGCTGCATCTGCTGAAGCTGGGCGGTTGGTCGCTGCACCTTCCAGCAATCCAACTGATTGAACCATCGTCCGTCCTTAGACTGATGTGCCTTCAATCCGATGTGAGCGGTGATGATCTCACCAACTTGGATATTGAACTGCTGCAGCTTGTCGGAGCCATAGACCTGAATCACGGCTCTGGCTGGGTACTGCTGGTTCAACTCCTCGATAACATATTCACACGAACTCCATTGAGTTCCGTTTTGGCGGGTTCCAGTTTGAACTTGCCCTGCTGCAATAATCTTGCCTGTAAATGTTACGTTCATATCTATACTTAATTAAGTTTGATTCTGATGGATGGCTTCGTGGTACTATCTTTCAGATAGTACTCATAGTGTTCCGGCTCGGTGTCCTTGAAGAGTTTCGTGTCGAAGGTCTTCTTTGTGGATGCCGCCACATAGGAGTAGGAACCATATTGAGTCTTGATGGATTTCTGCTTGTTGGCTTCCATCATCTTCATCAGCTTCTCCTTCAAGGCATCCTGCTCTATCTTCAAGGCATCAATCCTAGCGGTGACGAGTCGGTACTGCTGCTCGGTGCTAGAGAAGGCTTCCGGCACTTCCACCTCATACTTGTAGTCAGGATCATCCTCCAAGTATGCCTTGATAAGAGCATCTATCTTCTCTTCCGATACCCTAGGCAGCGGCTGGAATCGGCTCTGTCCGTTCTTGAACCACATACATACCAGTTCCTTCACCTTCAAGTCGGGATTCTGCTCCTCGAACCATCGTGCATAGATGGATAGCTGGAGAGAAACGTTGTCGTAGTGCAGGGTGGAGGTGGTCTTGTAATCTACTAGATAGATGTTGCCATCGCTGTCTGCGAAGACTCCATCAATGGCAGAAGCGAAATCCTCACCATCGGTAACGAGATACTCGGAATCAACGTGATGGAGATTGTAGGAGACCAGCATACTATTGAATGCCCGAATCTCTTCTGTCGGGTTAGGGTACATATTGATGTCGGAATCGAAGACGGTACAGAACAGCTCGAAGGAGTTGTGAATCATACCTCCTCGTTCTGCAGCCTTCATCAGTACAGACTCAGGAATATCCTTGTAGGTGTCGGGGAATGCCTTTCTTATAAGCGTTCCAGTGATACCTTTCAGTTGTTTCTTGCCAATGAAGTATTGATGGGTCTCCTCTATGAAGGTGACCTTCGGCTTATTCAGCTTGATGTTCTGTGTCATAGTCCTAACTCCTTTCTCTTAGCGGATAAGGCTTGCATAAACTGAGGGTTGCTGTTGAGCGGCATATAAGTGCCCATCACCCATTTGATGTTGTCTCTGTTCACACATCGCTTCACCATTTCCAAGGCTTCGGCTAGGTTGTCTGGATGATACTGAGGTTGCGCTGACTGGGCGGTTGCCTGAGATTGCTGCTGAGTCTGTGCAGTCTGCTGCGCTGCTTGATGATGAACGTTATCCTGCTGACCAGTATTGGTTGTGTCAGAATCAGCGTTATCATCAATGGCAAACAGACCATTGAGCGCATATTTTCGGGCATAGGATGAGGATGCACCAGTAATCTGACTTCCGTCCATACCTTTCTTGGTTTCTTCTTCTCTAGCCCATCCAGTTGTTGTTTCACACTCGCCCTTCTCGTTTTTGATGGTAGCAGTTGCCTTCACGTAGATGCGGTTGCCTATCATAACAATATCATCTGATATGATGAGCGTACATTTCTGCTTGGCGAGTAAAGGCTTGACAGCTTCCAGTATGTCCTCAGCCTTGCGGTACTTGTAGCCACCGAATTTGTTGAACTGACTCTTCGGGGCTTTCAGTTCCGATTGAATCGTAATAAGCTCTTTCATGTCCTTATTATATTAATAGTTATTGATACTTCCATTCATAGCCCTTACATCTGTAAGTGCCATCCGATTTCTTATTCGGGTTGTCACATATCTGCTCAAACAAGCAGTCGTGGCAGCTTTTCGGTTTGAATAACATATCTTGTTGCTTTAAAATGTTCTACAATAAAAATCCCCTCGATTCTCACGAACAGAGGGGATAGGTTGAAATATACAACTTTAACGAGTTATAAAATGCAGTCGCTACTGCTATAGTCGTAAATGATACATAATTTTTATATGGTTTGAAAAAACGTGTCTGTCAAAAAGGAGGGGTGGGAGTAATAAAGCACCCCTCCGAGGAGCGACATCAGAACATAATTGGCGGATGATGTTAATCGCTCCAAGTTCCCTTCTGCATTTGTGGAGGCTTAGGACTCCCAGCACTAGTAATCGCATAAATCTGTGTAAATAGTGTAATTTTAATCTTTTATCTATGACAAAGTCGTGCTGGCTGCATTAGAACCATTGTAGTTGTGCGCTTCTACCTATTGATGCTATCTTATTATATATAAGAGTCACGGCATCAGGTCTGCATCTTCACAAGTGAACTCCAAGCGTTCCATATTCCACCCAGTAGGTGTATGTATTAACTTGCCACTTCCACGTCTAAGCATCATCTGTGGTTAATGATGCTCCTTTTGGGTACGTGTACCTCTCCAGGAAGGTTTATCCTATCCGATATGACTCCTCGGAATCGGGCGATATTGGGCATAGGGTAGGAATCGAACCTACGACCTTGAAGGTAATGGAGCCTTCTGCTCTACCATCTGAGCTACCTATGCCGATTCAAACAAATACTAACTAAAAACAATCTTGAACCTACACAACAGTTGTGGAGCTGGGAATAGCAAATTCCAAAAAATCCTTGCGAATCAGATTTTTGTCCTTATTTTGAGATAAATAAAACGAAAATTTTAAACTAATTAATATCAAACAATTTTTTATGCCGGATTCAGCTCCATATATATCTACTTGTTTACTTCCTTGAAGTAAGAGTGGATTTCCTTAACTACTACAGCGAATGTGGCGATACTTGCCACCAACATAACATTTGCGAACATATCTTTCTGTTTTAATGGGTTATACAATAGGCTTCCACCTCTGAATCTATCTCCGACTGGGGCTTCACTCTGTTCTGCAGCATCCAATCCTCCAGGTCACTCTTCTTGAAATACAAGGCTCGCTGGTTGGGCTTGTAGATAGGGATGGTATGCTCTGCCACCATCTTTCTGAGTGTTCTGATGGTTACTCCCAGTACTATGGATGCTTCATCAATGTTGAGCACATTCTTGGTTCCGATGAGAATATACTTCTCTATTCGGGCTAGTGTCTCTCCAAGACTACTCTTATTCGTCTCTTCAATATCACTTTTTATCGTTTCATCTTTCATATCACTCGAAGTTAATGGTTTGTTGACTGGCACCAGCCTTCTTGGAAGGCTCTCTTCCACCAGTGCCCTTATCTCTGGGAGTGTTCTCCTGCTCTATCAAGGGGAGAATGCCCTTTCCTTTGAGTGCTTCATAAAGGAAGAGTCTTCCCTTCGTTGTCCACTCCGTGTTGTACTTCACATCGTGCCTACCATCCTTGCGGATGATGTCCACCGCTCTGCTATGAACGTAGCCACCTTTCAGGAACTGAGCGTACAATATCCACTGACCTCTCTCCTTGTGCTGGATTCTCATAGATTCCAACTCCTTGTTCATAGCGATAGCACTCATACCGTAGTCTTGCGCTATCTGGGTGATGGTCATTGTAGCGTTGCTCTGCAGGATTCTGTCGTAGTAGCTGACCTTTGGCAGCATTTCTGTAATCTTGTTGCCCAGCTCCACGTTCGCCTTGCTGATAGTGATGATTGTCTCATCCTTCTGCTTGTTCTCCAGAGCGAGCTGCTGCTTCTCTTCCTCTGCCTTGACCAGAGATTTCAAAGCTTCGAGATAGTTCTGAGGAACGGATGGCTTTTGGTGTTGCTCCTCCAGCTCCTTCCACCGCTTGATCAACTTTGCTCTCGCTTCATCGTTGAACTTGGTGGCGATGTAGAGACACTCTTCTTTGTTGAGGGAGAAGCAAGGTCTCGTCTCGCCTTTTTCATCTTTGTAATCAACCAGCTCAAACTTGCGCCCGTTGATTTTTCCCAAGCTGGCTCCATGTTTCTGATTGCTCTCATAACATTTTTGTGGAGCCTTGCAGTAATTTCTGCAATCTGTAGTGATGTCATTCTGTCACCATCTACAATAGTTGTTGAAATTTCATTCATAGGATTCCTCCTTCTTTTATATTAGTTCAACACTGGCTTCTCGCTTTCGACACCTCCGAAGTTGTCTAGAGCATCCTGCCGGATTGCATCAGCTCGTCTATTCATTGTCTTATATGCTAACGCATTATACAAAGTTGTTTGCGAGCACTGATACTTCTTTTTAAGTTCTTCCCGATTTTTTATAGAAACCGAGATGATTTTTTGCATTTTTACTTGCATATTTCATTTCTTTTGTTTATTTTTGCCACCGAAAACGAATAGGGAATGCTTTTAAAACATTTCTGTATCGTTTTCGAGTGCAAAGGTATACAATTATGTTTAACTAGCCAAACAATTATGTATATTTCTTTAGTCGTTTATGATTATTTAAGTATGGTTTAAAAATGTGAATTATATGGAAAGTGTTATTAATCAAAGAATTAAGTCTGTATTAGAAGATAGACAAATAAGTATATCTGCATTTTCAAAAATGATAGGAATGCAGCAAGTAACTTGTAATCGTCAGATTCGGGGTGATCAGGCGGTGTCTCTTGGTCTCATAGAAGGATTCCTAGAGAAGTTTGACGATATATCAGCCGAATGGCTCCTTCGTGGTGTTGGCTCTATGTATCGCAAGGAAGAGTCAGCCGGAGGAGTAGAGGAAGCAATCAGCACAAATATGGTAGCCGAGCCAGCTCCAGCCTATCGTGCCCAGCCTGAGCAGGACGAATCCATCTGGAAGGCAAAGTATGAAGCCATCAAGGAGTGCTATGATATGCTGGTGTCTAGCCTTGGCAGTATCAGAAAAGTAAATGTGGGATAATTAAAATGTGGCAGGTATGTATAATTGGCTATATGCTACATCTGTTTTAGGCTGTCTTTTTATAGCATATATAGCATTTAAGATTTCCTATAAGTATATATTTAGCGATCAACATGAAGATGGTTGTATTAAATATGGTTGTGGTGTTATTTTAGTATTTATGACGGTTTATCTAATCTTTATGACAGCCGCTACATTAAAGTGGATGGATAGTGAGTCTTCCAAGAATACTAGAAGTGATACTTCATTTGGGTCTGTATATATATGTACTGGAGAAACTTCTACCAAGTATCATTGTGACCGAGACTGCAAAGGTCTCTCTCGCTGTTCAGGAGAGATAGAAGAGGTTAGCGAGGAGGAAGCAGAGGATATGGGCAGAACTCCTTGCAAAATATGTTATTAATTAAAAGTGTGAGATATGAAAAGGTTGATTTCGTTTTTTCTGTTTGTTGTTTCTATTCTACCAGTTTACTCTTTGGAGTGGAACAGTAGTACTTATAGTATGAGTGATGATGAGAGTTGTTGTGGGTGGAAGTTGCCTTGGGATGTTTATCATACATGGGAGCGTAAATCACCATTAGAGGCTCATACTATATTTAGGGTATATCAGCCGCAAACAGGTATGGTTGCATTTGTAAACTTCAACAGATTCAATAAAGAGCCTAAATACAATTCAATTTGGGATGTGTTTGATGAGTATGAGAATATATTGAAGGAGCAGGATAAAAAAAGATATGCCAAAGGTGAACTGATCTCAGACAGAGAAACGTTTGCTACATTTTTCAATGGTGAATATGCAATATGCTCGTATTATATAAGTAGAAAGAGAGAGCAAGGTTCTTCAACTAAAACGCATTGTCTTTCTTATTATATGATAAACAAAATAGGTTTGTACATAATAGCAGTAAAATGCTCAGATTCTAGTTATGTAAAGTATGGTAAGGCTTATATGGAAGGTGTTTTGCATGGCTTTTATATATAATAATCTCCGCAAAGTTTGCATGCAAACGTTGCAAACCTTGTGGAGACTAAGACTTGGTACGGAGAGGGTATGAAGGAGGTGCGGAGCGGGTCTAGTCCTTATCGAAGAACTTATCAATGAGTCCTACGGCTTCATCCTTCTTCTTGTCTATAATCTTGGCATATATCTCTGTTGTGGATATGCGAGAGTGCCCAAGCAGCTTGCTGGTGGTGTATATGTCTGCCCCAAGAGTGAGCATCATCGTGGCGAAGGTATGTCGGGCGGTATGGAAGGAGACGTTCTTGGTGATTGCACACGATTCAGCCCACTTCTTGATTTGCGCATTCAGGTTTGGAGCACACACAAGCTTGTCGAATACCAGTTCCCCTGTTCGCTCCGGCAACCAACTAATCGCTTCCTTTGATAGTGAATAGGTGATGATTCGCTGAGTCTTCTGCATTCTCTTGATCATTCTGTATCTGGAGTTGCCATCCTCATCGGTGTACTCTTCAATATCCTCCCATTTAAGCTGGCGGATGTCCGAGATACGGAGACCAGTAAAGCAGGAGAACATGAAGGCTTGCTTGGTTGATTTGTCCTTCGGCTCAGATGCAGCCATCTTCTTCAACTCAGATATATCAAGATATACCCTTTCGCTTTCGGGAGCCTTGATCTTGGTTCCAGCATCAATGAGGTCGATTGGATTTCTTGGGATAATCTCGTCTCGTACCGCCTTCTTTAGCATAGTGTTGAACATGGCGAAGTACACCTTCTGGGTCATACCGCTTAATGGCTGCTCAGTGAATTTACCCTTGGCGGTTCTGAGATAGGAGATGAATCCTTCACAAAACTTCTTGTCTATAGCTGCCATCGTTACTTTCTCTCCGGCATACTCATAGATGTGTCTCTCCACATTGCTGATGGTCTTGATGTACTCGTCACCTCTAGTGGTCTTGGCTTTGTAGTCGCGAAAAGTCTTGATCCATTGAGAGAAGAGCATCTTGCTTGGCTCCTTCTTCACGATGATGCCGCTTCTGTTCTGGGTCAGTTCCACAATCTTCTTGGCTTGCATAGCTTCAATGATTCTTCTGGTCTCCTTGTTGGCGGCTATGGCTGCAGTCTTACCCCTGCCATTTTCAGGCAAGAGATAAAGCTTCGGGTACTCGTATTGCCTCTTGCCGTTGATGGTGTAGGCAAGATATAGGCTTGTCTTACCGCTAGGCATCTTTCTTTCCCTGATTTGCACGATTTCCTTTTTCATAAGCTCAATGTTTATTGTTGACGGTGCAAAGATAAGAAGAAAAAACGAAAGCACCAAATTATTTAGCACCAAATTAGCACCAAAGTTTATGTAAACAGATGTATAATGTGTGTATAGTATGTGTGTATGATATGTTGTTTTGGGTAAATGTAACGAATTGATAATCAGGTGTTAAACTATACATTTACTACACATATAGTTACATATAAATGAGCTACATAATGTTTTTGTATTAAAGGAAAAAGCTTATCCGAGAGGATAGGCTTTTCTGTTGATATACAGATGGTTATATTTGCATTGGTGCTGGTATTGAAAATATCTAGCACCAAAATAGCACCAAATTTTTAGCTAGCACCAGAAAGAAAAATAACAAATTGCTGTTCAGAAGTTTAGCCTAGCTTTTATCCACTATTATTTTTATAGTATTTTAACAAATAACCAAATGTATAATACGTGTATTTCAAATGTGTAATAAAGTGTAGTTTTGCTCGTTTTTCACAAAACTTCACATTTGGTTGTTCAAAAAAAAGTTTCTATCTTTGCACCAGTCAAACGTAGCGGAATGACAAATGAAAGAAGACCTCCTTCCCGGCGAAAGCCGACGAGATATGGAATCCCTGAGTTCTAGACCGCTACCTAGGCTTGGGGATTCTCCTTTTTTATATATTCAGTTATGCAGTACATCAATATTACCATAGAACTTTTAAAGGCATACTCTTCAAGCAAGAGCATGAAGGAACTCCTTGCGGTTGCTATTTGGATAAAGATGCAGCATAGCAATTCTGTAATGTGGAATGTTACGGAATACAGATTAAGAAAGGAGTTGCATATCGGAAAGCCAAAAGCAGAAAGACTTATTCAAGATATGAAAGATGACAGCTTGTTTTCTGTAGAAGGAAATAAGGTTGTTGTCTCATCATTCCGTGACAACACGATAAAGTGGACACGTAAGGGTCGAGAGTATCGTGGTGCTATGGTCTGTAAGTTTGAGGTTAAAGAATATACATTGAAGGAACTATTCAATCTTATCAACGAGAAACTTTTTGAATTTGAGATTTGTGCTGCCGAGCATAAGGACTGTTGTATGAAAGCACCTGAGGGTGAAAATGTCGGTGCCAAAGGTAAAGCAATCACAATAAAGCAATTTCAGAAGGCTCTCAATACGAGTAGTAGTTCTGTTTCAAGGATCAAGAAGAGACTTATTGCCAGTGGAAGGATTGATTCTACTCTTGCAGAGAAACATTCCTTTGACATCAGGAATGAGGAAGAAACAAAGAGAACATTGTTGAGAACGAGAAAAACAAAAGCTGATTTCATTATTGGTACTCTTGGTTTTGTTGTTCTTGCCTGTTCTTACTCTATTGCAGACAGAGCGGTGTCGGATGGATTCAGGCATCTTATCTATGGCAAGCAGAGTGAAAAGGTTATTCAGAGAGACATGAGCATCGGAGGAATCCCTGACGGATTCTTCTGTTAATTGCTTAGGTGTTTGTTTTGGTAACCTACATTGAAAGAAAGAAAATATTAAATAATTTATTAGTTATGGATAAACCTACCTATGAGAAGTTCAAGAGATATTGTATATCAAAGAACTATGGAACAGATGAGTACATTAAGAGTCTGTATGATCATCTTGAAGAAAGAAAATGAAAGAAGGCAAATGGTGAGGAGCCAGTAAACTGGATGATTCTCACAGATGCTAATTTTGGAGTGTTCAATGCTAAGGGAAAGTTCTCTAGTGCAATAAGAGCAAAAATGGCTGAAAAGTCGGATGATTTCGACCCAGTGGAGCCATTCCCTGATAATGGCATGAACTATGTGGCTTATACAGATGGTAGTTGTGATAATCATTCCAAGTATAAGGCAGGAGGTTCTGCTTACATCGTATTGAAGGATGGAGAGATTGTCAAGATGAAGAATCACGGCAGATTGCAGACAACCAACAACCGTATGGAGTTGCTTGCTATCATCAGTGCAGCTAAGTCTTGCCCAGATGGTTCTTATCTTGATGTTTACACAGATAGCCAGTACTGCATACTTGTGTTGGGGAAGAGTACTCCACCAAAGATGAATCCTGACCTCTATGAGTTATACAAGAAATGCTCTGCTCATTTGGCAGGAGTCCGTTTCCACTGGGTGAAAGGTCACAATGGTGACAAGTACAATGAAATGGTAGATAGCTTGGCTTATGGAGCATACTGCGACATAAGCGAGCAATATAACATCGAGAAAACGAAAAGACATTAAGATATTGAACGAAGTTAATAATTAAAATTTTTAGATTATGAGTGAATTATATTGGTTAGGTGTTTTGGGTAACTTGAATGAATTATGTGAGGTTACTGCAGTTCTTTGCTTTTTTGTTCTTGCTTGTTTAGGTATATGGGTACTTATGAGCATTGATGATTTTGAATAGCCATCTCCTTTTATTAAAAAAGTATTGAAGGGTTCTCTTTTCGCTATTGTGTTTGCGATATTTGGGTGTATATTTATTCCTTCACAAAAGAATCTCCTTATCATCTATGGGGTAGGAGGTACTATTGATTATCTCAAAGACAATAAGGATGCAAATAAGATTCCTGATAAGTGCATTAAGGCTCTTGATAAGTATCTTGATGATGCGTTGACGGAAGATAAGGAGTAAAAAGATATATTAATTAATTTAAATTGTTTAATTATGAGTGAAAATACAAGTAGTATGTCAATGTATATTGGCACAAAAGTAGTTCAGGCAATGACTATGACTATGACAGAAGCACAGAAAGTGCTTGGTAGAGAAATTAAGCCAGCAACCGTTGAGGAAGATGGCTACTTAGTAGAGTACAAAGACGGATATATGTCTTGGTCTCCTAAGAGTGTGTTTGATGTTGCTTATCGTAAACTTGGCGAAATGGATTTTGGTAAGGCTATTGAGGCGTTGAAGTCTGGTCTTGCTGTAAGACGCAAGGGATGGAATGGCAATGGTTTGTTTGTTGTTAAGCAGATTCCTTCACATATTGAAGGAGGCATCATCCCTAAGATGCAGTCGCTACCTCAGTCTGCTAAGAACATTCTGCTGAGCCGTGAGGGTGCGCACATTGATTATATCAATCAGATGTTGATTATCAATCTTGATGGTCGTGCTGATTCTTGGGTTCCTTCTTCATCTGATGTTTTTGCTGAGGACTGGGAGGTTGTTGTAACCGAATTGTATGAGGATTCTTGTCCTGATTGTGATGCTCCTTCTCCTTCTGCTGCTATTGAATATTTGGAGAAGAGACATGCTAAGTAAATCTGCTAATACTACAGAACTCACCCAGCAGCTAGGGCATGGAAAAAGCGTTATGATACTCGCTTTGAGTCTTCTCCTGCCCAGAAGGCGAAGCGTAGAGAGCTGGCTCGGCATAATGCCGAACACGACAAGAAGTATGGCTTAGCATCCCGAAGGGGTATGGATGCCAGCCACACGAAATCGGGAATTAGGTATAAACCATCATCGGTGAATCGTGGTTCCAAGACGGATATGGCTGGAGATAGAAGAGCGAGAGGCGGTCGCTGATAGTGATTGCCGGAACATACGGAAAGAATAAGAGGGAGTGCTCACGCATTCCCTCTTCCGTTATCAACAATCTATTAACCTTAAAAAAAAACTTTAGCCTATGAATTTTAATTTTACATCTATCAGATTAAATGAAAAAAAGATATTTTAAAGAACCCATTAACCTTCTTCCTCAGACATCTGCTTCAACTTCTCTGTAAGCGCATTCGCAATCTCACGCTTATCTTCGAGAGTGACGGTCTGCAGCTTCGGACAATTAAACTCCAGCATCTTGATGAAGGTGCTGACCTTATCCTTCGGCTCGCATTTGTACCATGCAGCCATAAAATCATCCCAAGCATCTCTAGTGAAGTCGGCACACAGCTCACGAAACTCCTTCTTGATAGGAGACTCGTAACCTTTCTGTTTTCCGCCGGATTTCGCCCGACCTTTCTCAAACTGACCTTTTGAATTTCTGTCTGTTGCCATATCCTTCACTAAATGTACTGCAAAGGTACACACAATCCTGCATATAAAAATCTTATCTATTAACTTTTTGCTGCTAAGTTAATGGATAAGATGCTTATATAATAAGGTATAGTTATCTTTGCTGCAGTTTAAACGTTTAAAATAAATTTTTATGTTAGGATCATTAATCGGTGCAGGACTCGGTGTTGCAAGTAGTATCTTTGGTGGCATTTCTGCCAGAAAGGCAAGACGAAAGCAGGAGCGGATGCTTGCACAGCAGGAACAGGAAAATCAGGCATGGTATGATAGGAAGTACAATGAAGACCCTACTAAGCGTGCCGATACCGTAAGATTGCTCACTCAGATGCAGGAGCAGATCAAGAACAGAAACAAGGCTGCTAAGGGCAGACAAGCGGTGATGGGTGGTACGGAAGACTCCACCACAGCAGTGAAGGAAGCGAACAACAAGACTCTTGCCGACACGACCTCTCAGATTGTGGCTGCAAACGAGTCTCGCAAGGATGCAATCGAAGGTCAGTATCAGGCGAGAAAGGATGCTATTCAGAATAAGAGAATGGGGCTGGAAGCTGAGAAGGCTGCTGATACTGCTAATGTGGCTGCTGGTGTTGCCGGAACTGCTGCCAATATCGCTGCCACCATTGATGGTGGATTGGGCAAGAGCAAGGTTGCCAGACCTAGTGTTTCATCGCCTACACAAGCTGATATGGATAAGCTCGATGCCAAGGTTGGTGCGGCTCCTACCCAGCAGCAAGTGGCGAGTGATTTGAACGATGTGATAGGTGATAATGCACCTAAAAAGGTAAACGTATAGCTTATGGGATTGGCAGATTATTTACGAACGAACAATGGCTTGAAGACTACACAGAGTGTACTCAACAAGCAGCAGAGTGGTGTGGATGCTGTTCATAAGGCTTCTCCTGAACAGATCAATATGAACACCACACAAGCTATGCTCCATGGCAAGGAGGAGCAGCTTACTCCTCCCAAGGATGCCCATGAGCAAGCGGTGAGAATGAACCAGCAGACTGACGAGGGTATGCTGAACGGCTCTATCCCTATCGTGAAGAAGGAAGAGCCGAAGCCGGAACCCAAGCAGGAGCCGGAGAAGAAGCAGTTGACCTATGCGGAAATGTATAAGATGCTGAATCCTGCTTATAGTGAATCTCCTGAGCAGAGAGCACAGAGAGAGAAGAACGAGAAGCGGAAGGCTCGTATCGCTGCCTTTGGGGATGGTCTTCGGGCACTCGCCAACATCGTCTTCGCTAGTAAGGGAGCCAAGGTGGTACACAATCCTGAGTCGGATATGACTGCTGCTATCAACAAGCGAAAGGCTTATATGGATGCTCAGCGTGAGAAGAATCGGGCGGCTTGGCAGGCTGGCTACCAGAGGGCATTGGCTCTGGATGAGGAAGCGAGAAAGAATAACCTGACTCTTGCCGAGCAGATGAGGTATCACGATATTATTGCTAAGAATAATGATAGCAAGAATGATCTGAGCCAGCAGAGAATTGATCAGGGCAACAGAAGACTTGATTTGTCGAAGATGAAATATGATACTGATGCTGATTATAAGAAGTCTATCTTGGCTATCAAGAAAGCTCTGGCTGATGGTCAGATTTCCCACTGGCAAGCACAAGAGGCTATTCAGCGTATGAATGCTGCGACTGGTCGTATTCGTGCCAACAAGTCGGGTAGTGGTGGCTCCCGAAAAGGTTCCTATTCAGGAGAGGTTGATGAGTATATGGATTTGATGGAAAAAGACCCTGAAGGTATGGCTGAGGCTGCTAGGGAAGTCAGAAGGATGGGGTACTCCCCTAAGACTGCTGCCGGAAAGAAGGCTCAGAAGATTGCCTATCAGCGTAAGTATGGTAAGCCTAAGCAGCATCATACATCATCATCCAATAATGGAGGTAAGAAGAAGACTGGTGTAAACTGGTAACAGAGTTGGTAACAAAAATTTGGTAACAAACATATATATATTATGGCAGAAAGACCATTATACACATTATACAAGAATCTGAAAGCACAGAACTATGATGTGCCGGACGATTACAATAAGTTTGAGAGTGCCCTGACCATAGACGGAAAGGGCGGTGCGGATAACAGACACGCTATCTATGAGAACTTGAAGGCTCAGAACTTCGATGTTCCTAATACCTATGAGCGTTTCTATTCTGCACTTTTTGAACCAAGAAGCAAGACTTCATCAAGAGCGAAGGGCGGTAGTGTTCCTATGAGTGCTGCTGACCGTGCTCGTTTCTCGGCTGGGGCAGCAGCTATCTCGGCAAGTGCTCAGCACACGATGAATAATGCAGGAAGATACAATAGACTGAAACAACGCAAGCAGAAACAGCAGAAGGATTTCGGTCGTGTGAACTTGGGTACACATCAGACTCCTTATGGTGGTGATGCAAACAATGTGGTGAAGGATGATTTCGTTTACAATCCTGAGACTGGCAAGGCTGGGGCATACGTATCATCTGACAACGAGAATGTTTATTCTCAGCCGGAAGCCGAGCAGAGTCAAGCTGTACTTGACCAGCAGAACAATGCCTATCAGGAAGCAGTAGATACTGGCGAGATTCCATCTGTCTTCGATGTTCGTGACAAGAACGGAAACTATGACTTGCAGGAGAACATCAACAAGAATGGAACCTATCTTACTGAGGAGGGTGCTCGCAATCAGTTTGATAAGAAGCTGGCGGATGCCTATGCCCGAAAGAAGGAGATTGAAGCTCTTATCGCTGAGGATCATCGTCAACACGGAAATCCTCTGCTCTCTTATGGTGCTAGTATCGGTGCAAGTAACGGAAGAACTGCAGAACAGAGTGACTATAGCAACAAACTGGCAACATCCCTTGCTCTGGTTAAGCAGCAGATTGGTGCGCTTGAAGCGGTGAAACAATACCCTACAAGTAGCTGGGGTGAGGATGCCTTGAAGGCTCTTGACAATACTGCATTCACGGCTAAGACTTGGGATTTTGGTCTGACTGACTTTGCAACTATGGGTCAGATGGAGCGTATCAAGACCAAGATGGACAATAACCTTCCACTCTCCGGCTCAGATAAGATGCTCTTGAAGAGTAAACTTGGTGCGGATGCTGCTGCGGCTCTCGAAGATGAGAAGATGGGTAACATCTATCGCTGGACAAAGATTGCAGGGCAGTCTCTCCCATTCATGGCAGACTTCTTCCTGACTGGCGGCTATGGTGGTATTACTAAGGCTATCAGCCGAGGAGCATTGAAGTTCGCTGCCAAGCGTGGTATGGGCAAGGTGAGTGCTGCCATCTTGAAGAATACTGGTATCGTGGCTGGCGATGTTATCGGCTCGTATGCCATGGCAGGATCAGAACAGGCGATGAAGACTGGAGCAGACATTATGCAGCGACATCTGGGTAGTCTCTATCAGGATGAGAAGGGTGATTACAAGTTCGGTACATTCGATGAGAACGGAAATCTCCTGCATGAGGGTGGCGAGTCTATGGGTACTGCTCTCTATAAGGGTCTGACCTCTGCTATGGTGGAGAACTATACTGAGAAGCTCTTCGGTCATAGCTATGGTATCAAGAAGGGTGCAATCAACTTCATGGAGAAACATGGCATGAATGCTTCTGCTGAGTTCTTCAAGAATATCGGCAAGAGTGGATGGTACACCAATTCCAAGAAGTGGATGGAGAAGTTCGGCATCAATGGCTTCGGTGAAGAAGTGATGGAGGAAGAGATTGGCATTCCTCTTCATGCTCTATTGGATGGAGATAATAAGTTCTCTGACCTCCTTGATACTAAACAGCAATTTGACATCATCGGTGGCATGGCTCTATCTGTCGGCTCTATGTATGCGATGGGTGCTGGCTCCCGACCAGTCAAAGGTGTGTACAATCGTGCTCAGTACTACAGATTCCGTAACAAGGTGAACGTGGCTGATAGTGATGCTCAGAACTTGATTGGCGATAAGTGGGCAGACATCAAGGATAAGATTGATAACACGACCAACGAGCAGATGGGTGGTGTGTTGGCTGATATTCTCAGACAGAGAGACACTATGAGCAAGGAGCAGATTAATGCTGCCATCAACTATGGTATCAACCTGATGAAGATGCGTGGCTACAATTTTGCCAAGACTGCCGAAATGAATGCTAGAGAGATTACCAACGAGCCAACAACTCCTGAGGAGCAGCATCAAGAGGATATTGATAATGCTTACTCTGAGGGTCACGATGCTGATGATGCAGACAAACACGACATTCAGTTGGAGCATGAAGACCAGATGAAGACTCTTGCCGGATTGCTGAATATCTCCGAGCAGCAGTTGTCAGCTATGAATGATGATGAGCTTCAATCCCTGACTGGGCAGAACGACAAGCTTGACCAAGCTATCTATGACTACCAGTTGTCTTCTGCTCGTTACCAAGGTGTGACAGATGATGCTCAGGATAAGATTGATATGGCGGCAAATCAGGCAGCTCAGCGTGTTGATATGTACACAGACAAGAGCCGTGGCTCCGTCCGTAACGCTACGGTTAAAGCTAGTGGTGGTGCAGAAGATTATGGTGTGTACATTATCTCCGGCAATATTGCTACCAACGAAGATGGCTCTATCAATGTAGCGGATAGCGATGATATGATTCTCTTCTATGATCCTACAACAAATTCTGTTGAACATGCAGATGCTCTGAGATTCGCTGAACTGGGTGATGAAGTTCCTGCCGATGATGTAAAGGATCAGGCGGTAGCTGATGCAAAGGAGAAGGCTATCAAGGAAGTTGCTGGCATTGTTGATGGAACAATAGGTGTTGGCTCCCAGTTCAAGGTTACTGGTGCTGATGGTTTGGAACATACCTACGAGATTCTTGCCGACTATGGCGATGGTACTGCTGCAATCTCTATTGATGGTAACGTGGTGGAGAATCCATATTCTCTTGAAGACTTGCAGCAGTTGAAAGACTTGGAGGATCAGAAGAGACTGGAAGCAGCCAAGGCTCAGCGTGAGCAGATGGAGAAGGAGCGTGCTGATCAGACTCAGGAGACAGAGCAGCCGGAAGAGACTCAGCCTTCTCTTGACTTCAACCAGATTCTTAATGATAATGGTAACGTGGTGCTCGTTGATGTTCTTGATAAGGATGGCAACACTAAATATCCTGACTCAAAGTTGTTCCTCATTCGTGATACTGGTGCTAAGGCAAAGGTTGTTGAAATGAAGAGTGATGGCACATTCGTTCCTCATGCAGTGAGCAAAAAGAATGTGGCTACAATCTCTTCTATGTCTCTTGATGAGTACAAGCAAGCGATGGCTGAAACCTCAATGATAGAGGAGAATAGTGGTGCGGATAGAGGTGAGATAGAGGTGGAGACTCCGACAATAGAGGGCGAGACTGCTGCTCCTGCTGAGGAGACTGCTGCTCCTGAATCTGCTGAGACTCCGGCAACAGAACAGACTCCTGCTGCTCCTGCTATGACTCTCGAAGATGGAACCATCGTGCCTATGCTGGAGGATGGCAATCCTGATTTCTCGAAGCTGACTGCTGATCAGACTGCTGAGTTGTATGACTCCCAGTTTGGTGAGGATGCTGATAGCGTAATCAGTGGATGGGTATCTGATGCAAAGAAGGCACTCGACAAGGCGAACAATATGACCGTGAAGGGTAAGAACTTTGTGGAACAGAAGGCGGCAAAGGAAGCCAAGGAGAAGGCGATTGCTGATGCACAGGCGGCTTATGATTCAGCCGTGGCTATCCGTGATGCTTATAATGAGCGTCAACTTGCTAAGGTGGAAGACACTGCTGAGGGCAGAAAGATTCTCATTGAGAAGGCAAGAAGAAAGTTCTCTCGCTTGAAGAGTGCGGTAAAGGATGATGCTGAGGCAGTATCTCAGCTATACAAAGATGTTGTCGGCTCTCTCCTGCATCGTCTGTATGATGGCACTGGCATTGATGTGACTGATACCATTCCGCTTACTGCAGAAGAGTATGTGGCTAGCAATCTCGGTGCTCACTCTCTCAACTATGAGGGAACTGAGACGAGCAAGGGAGTGAAGCAGGAGACTGGATTGAGCAGGGAAGACTTTGCCAAGACTCAGCTCCTCGCTGCTGATGGCAAGGGAACTACCATTGATGATCTCGTACATAGTCTGTGGGAGAATCGTCCATCCAACCTTGAATCTCTCGATACTCAGGATATTCGCAATGCCCTTATTGGTGTGCTCACTAGCGGTTTCAAGGCTTCGGAAGCTAGAAACTACATTGAGAATCTTCGTATCGCTCAGGCTGAAAATATCCTTGAAGAGCAGAAGAAGGCGGCAGAGAACTCTGCATTCGCTGAGGAGAATAAGGCTGAAACAGAACAACAGACAGAAACGGCTCCTGAATCTGAGGAGAAGACAGAGGTAGATAACTCTGATGAGATTAATGATGAGGAGAATGAGCAGACAAATGAGAATATAAATGCTCCTGAGGTTCCTGAGGATGCAACGGAAGAGAATCCGCTTGGTGCTCAGCGTGACCAGACTGAACTTCCTTTCTCTGCTAGAGACAATGGAACACAGCAGACAACTGCCGAGCGTGCTGCTGATGTGGAGAAGAATAAGGTGGATGATATGAAGGTCGTTGACAATATCGTGGGCGAGAAGACTCGCAAGGCTTTCGAGAGACTGGCTAAGATGATGGGTGCTAGCATA
>ERZ1034998.463-NODE-463-length-26668-cov-10.989967_pt1 | contig 26668 bp, 38 predicted proteins | sample MGYA00520621_ERZ1034998 | MGnify/ENA primary metagenome ERZ1034998 (study PRJEB33766, sample SAMN09781748) | gut metagenome | biome: gut microbiome | host: Homo sapiens | place: Madagascar | study: EMG produced TPA metagenomics assembly of the PRJNA485056 data... | reverse complement strand
ACTGGGGTGTAAAATACTGGTCAAAGACACCGGAATTTTTGCAGTATGTGAAAGAGCATTCATGACATGTCTGTCCATGTAAAGGAGCTATGCCGGAAGCGTTACAAAAAGTGAATACCGGATTGCAACATGAAATGCAACACAAAAAAGTCCTTGAAAATCAAGGACTTTTTAATGAATCGGAGTGGCGGGATTCGAACTCGCTATTCAAACGCTAAAATCCCAGTATTTATGCGGATTTCAGCGAAAATGTTTTGATTACCTATGATTACTTTTAGATAATTTTTCAAAGGAAAGGAGATTCCTGCAAAAGTGCTACTAAAGATAAATCGACCATAGATCGGTTTATTTTTTTGCGCAAAAATAGGAGAAGTTTTCAAAAAAATCTTGGTAAATGATTTTGATACCCCCCTACCCCTCATTTTCAGTTGAAAAATCGAAATGGAATTTTTTCAAAATTTTGTGTAGATTTCACACAGATTTGTTCTGAAAAATGTGATCTGATTTTGGATATAGTATTCTTGATTATTCTTCCCCAGTTCTGGGGGGCACACTCCACAAACTTATAATATGCCCCGCCTGCGGCTCTGGCTGGCTCAAATTTTGACGATAGGAGAGCAGACGCAGAAACTCACGTATAGGCAGCATAATTGCCTTAAAATGGATTTTACGCGGTCGCTCCCCCTGTGTCAATCTGTTTCGGTCGGTAAGTGTACACTTTTATTTATAGCCTGCGCCAGCTGCTCCGAGGACTTGGCAAGATATTTCTGCGTTGTCATAACGCTGGCATGTTGGAAAAATTCCCTTGTTGCTTCAATATCATGGCCGGAGTTTTTATAGATCTGCTGGCCGGCAAACTTTCGGAAGCTATGTGTTGAGGTCTGCGGGATGTCTAAATATTCCCGAGCAGCCTTAAGCGCTTTCTGTACAGCCCTTTCTGTAAATTGGAATATGCGCCGCTCTGGGTTGATTCTATTTTCTTCGCAGTAGTCCCGAATATAGTTATAAACCGGTTCCGGTACCTGGTGCCGCCGTGCCTTACCTGTCTTTTCTTCCACGATGTCCATTCTGTAGTGATCGCCATCACGCACCAGAGAAGAAAGGGACAAGTGCAAAATATCACCGATCCTGCAGCCTAAATTAGCCTGTATAACTAAGCAGCAGGCCATATGTGGCGCAGGGCGGTGTATTACGTTGCCTTTTCCAGTGTAGCCGGTGCGGATTAGCGAAACAATACGGTTATAGCTTTCTTCGTTAACTGCCAGCGTGGTATAAGCTCCCATATGATTCTATCCCCTTTCTAACTCGTAAATAGCCCACCGCAGGGCGGCGGCTGTCTCTGTGTCGTGTTCGCGCTCTGCGCGTTCCAGTAGCTTATAAAGCCGTTCGAGGTTCTTTTCCTTCATGTGCTTTTTTCTCCTTTCGTTTGAATATAAAACCGCCGCCGGTAGTGATCCGGCGGGCATCCTCTGCGGCGGCTATTGTTCGCAGTTTATATCTGCAAGCTCTTTGCGTACTTTCTTGATCTCTGCAAGGTATACCGGGTTATCTTTGCAGGCTTCGAGGTTGTCCAGTCGTCTTATTAGTTCTTCTTTTCTGCGTTCGTTTTCGCTCATGGCGTAATACCTCCATATTTTCAATTTTTCCCGTTTCCGGGTAAAAGCAAGCCGGGGGCACGATCCCCGGCGTAAGCCTGTCTTACTTGCTTAATTCTCTATAGTACCGGAGTACATACCCGGCAAGCATTCCGCAAAATAACAATATAAGGTTTTCCATGTGTGTACCTCCGTTAAGCTGTCGCCTTGACAATGTCACAAATAACGGAATATGCCCGTATAAGCGCGCCTGTCTGTACGTCGAGCCATTCGCGACCGTATCCAGGGCCAAGCTCGCCGCCCTTTGTTTTCTTAAGTTCAGATGGGCAGCAGAGACGTTCAGCAATGTCACAATCATAAATCAGAGAGCAGCCGCCCCAACTGTACTGTTTCCAGTCAGCAGCGCCATTCAGCAAAAGGCTTTTTAACTCTGCCTTGTCCTGCGGGATCTCTTCAACTTCCAGAGCTTCGACAAGCTCATAAGCATAGAGCTTTACGCCTTTATCCCATGCGCTTCTTGCCTTGCTGTTGTTGATTGCTTCTAATAATTCATTCTTTCTCATATTGCTTTTACCTTTTCACCCGTGTTATAATCTGGGTGCCTTTCTTTTTGGGTGCCGCTCGGGTGATCTGTTCAGGATGTCGGGCGGCTTTTTTATTTGTTGCAATCCGGCGGTTGCTTTGATGCTACGGCTTACCAGCCGCCGGAGAAGTTAATCATTGGAAAATTCAATTTTGCCGTTTGAAAGGCATTTACAAGCATAGGCGAAACCATCCATAAAGGCATTTTTTTCTATTTCGGCGCTTGCATCCATGAAAAGATCATCAATTTTTCTTACTAATTCATCACTTAGTATTGCGTCGAGCTCATCCATTAGCTTATCTGTTTGATCTCCGAAATAGCTTTTGCTGCATCCGTTGTTCTCGGTGTATGCTCTGTAAATCATGCTTAAAAATTCTTCCATGCTGTTTCCCTCCTTATCTGTCGAATAAATTGAATACCTTTTCACTTACTGGAATCCACCAGAAGAGAAGTTTAACTTTATATGTTTGTGTTGCCATGTCGTTTCCTCCGTTTCTCTTGATGGTTACATGATACACAAAGATGTACTAAAAGTAAATGTAAAAAGTACACAAATATGTATCTTTATATCATGCATAATACACAAAAATGTACGAAATAATCAAGTTGACAGGTAATACATAAGGATGTACAATATTTAATATGATATGAAAGGAGACTTTGCAATGCCTGAAAGAAGGAAGAATACTTATAGCGGTTCAATTTCATACAAAAGATTATGGGAAACACTCGAAAGAAGAGGACTTAAAAAGCAAGATTTGAAAGGCGAAGGCTTTAACTTGTCCCCTACGTTGGTAAACAGATTAGCTAAAAATGAAAACGTGGCGGTTGATACAATAATGTACTTGTGTGATAAATTAGATTGTCAGCCGTGTGATATTGTAGAATACATTAAAAAAACTGTTAACTAATACACAATAAGGTATATAATAACAATTACTAAACTACTAAAGATAAAGCCAATAAGACGGCAATATTTTAGTAGTTTTTTTATTTTCTGGAGGTGATGCGAGAAATTATAGTTATACACAGGATAAAGCAATTTTTCACTACTAAAGCAGCTTGAGAGAGCAACTTACACATGATAACTATAATTGAAATTTTGATAGGAAAGAAATAAATGAATAATTTAATGATTTTTGAAGGTCACGAAGTGGAAGTTTTAGAAGTTGAAGGACAGGTTTTGTTTAACGCAAAACATGTTGCGGAAATTTTAGAAATTAAAAATGTAAATGATAACATTTCAAAAATGAATGAAAAGCAGGTTGTAAAGCTGACAAATTCTAAAGTCGGAAAAACCGATTTTAGAAAATTACATAATACTGGCGAGAACTTCCTTACGGAAAGCGGAGTTTACAAGCTGGTATTCAAGAGCCACAAGCCAAGCGCAGAAGCGTTCACAGATTGGATAGCTGACGAGGTACTCCCCACGATTCGGAAAACTGGTGGCTATGTGAACAATGACGAGCTTTTCATAGATACATATTTGCCCTATGCAGACGAGAGCACAAAATTGATATTTGCCCAAACATTAAAAACAGTCAGGGAACAGAACGAAACCATTAAGCAGCAGAAAGCCGAAATCATGCACAAGGAAGATGTTATAATTGGGCTGGTGGAAGATATCGATCTATCGACCAAACGGCAGCGGATCACACAAATAGTACGCTATGGAGCAAGCGGGAATTATCAGGACAGGTACAGCTTGTTATATACAGAGTTTGAGCGGAAATATCATTGTAATTTAAAATTGAGAATGGAAAGTTGCACTATTAAACCAAAGATAAAAAATAAAATGGATTACATAGATCGGCAAATGAATATGATCCCTCAGTTGTATGAAATAGCTTGTAAACTTTTCGAAAATGATGTTGAAAAATTAAAAGCTGAATGGGATAATATTATTTCATAAATGGCAGTAAAATAAATCAATTAAGGCGGTCATTCAAAGGCTGCCTTTTTTGTGCCTTTTTTTGCTGTTATACTTCACATATAACGAAAACTTCCCAAGCAAATCCCCGAACAAATCCCAAGCAACGGACAGCCAACAAAGCCAGTATTTATGCGGATTTCAAGACTTTGCATTTTTCAATTTCCCAAGCAAATCCCAAGCACTTTCCCAAACAGTTCCCAAGCAAACCTCGCGCGCGGATATAAACTATATATAATAATATATTATAAGGGCTTAAAAAGGATATAAATAAAAGCGCGTGCGCGCGTATGCGCATACATAAATATTTTTATAAAATGGTGGTTGACATAATAATAATTCTGTGGTTTATAATATATCCATAGGGCGGCAATGTTCCGCCGGAATAATTAAAGCGTGTATGTGCTAGCTCGCAGGCCTTGACCACATACAACGACCACGCAGCAGGCGTGCAGAGATCAGAGCAAACGGCTCCAGTCTATACGGTATTCACTCCGTAGGGCTGGAGCTTTATTTTTTTTATTCGATCACTTCCAGGGATCCGGAAGACATGGAGCAGATCAGAAAGGACAGGGAGCCATGAAAGACAATACAGAGCTTGCATATAACGGAGCAAAGGTATATACGAATCGCATCCAGGAACTAGCAGACGAATTTATTAATAATCAACTGGACGATAAACAGCGTGAAGAGATGCCATATAACCCTAATACTTTTATGGCTATGATATTATATATCTCTGATAATATCCCAAAGGTAGATAATAATGATATACAGCAGTTAGATAATATTTTTAATATATATACCAGATTATGCGTTAAATATAATATGCTGCCTACATTAGAATCGTTTAGTATGTTAATTAATATTAATCCTGGTACATTATCAAACTGGAGTAGTGGAGCATTAAGAAGTACAGTATATTATGACTCTAAAGGTAAGTATATAAAAGACTTTGCAGCATGGCAGCTGAACCACAGGGGCGAGCAGTACAGGGCGGAACCCAGTACAGCGCACAGCGAAGCGGTGAAAAAATGGAAAAATATTTGTAAAAATTTCTTGGTAAATTCTCTGCAGAATTCCCGGGGAACTGATGCAAATAAAATATTTATTGCAAAGGCTGCTTATGGCATGGTTGAAACCGCACCGGTCCTGGTAGCTAATCCAGAGCAACACCGGACAGCGGAGCAGATCGCAGCCGATTACAGCACCGCCGGAGCTCTTCCGGTGGATGTCCAGCCGGATTTTTAAGGATCTATCGGCAATATGCACAAAGGTTTTAGGGTGGGCGAAATTGAAAAGCCCGGAAATATGGGAAAGTTCGCAAAATGGTATAAATGCGAACTTTTAAAAAAGGTACAGGATCAGACCGGGGCGGGGGTCTACTGGGAACGGTCCCCGGGGTATAGCTTAGCCCCTCAACCACTCAAAAATCAAAAAAGCCATCCCCCTACATACAGTCCACCAATTTACTACAGACAACATCATTCAATCTACATCTGATAAAATTCAAAAGTTACGTTCGATAACATGATTCAAAAATTTCAAAAAACAAAAAAGACCCTTTGGGAGGAAACGCATGATTTTTTTACTTGTTATGCTATTTTGGATTTTATATACATTGCAGGCTCCTTGGTGGATGTATTTGCTGTTGATCCTCATGGGAATATGTGAAACTAATGATTGAGGTTGTAGCCTATGAAAATCTACGGTAAAGAGATCACAGATGAATGTCAGTACTGCGGTGATGTTCTCCAGTGCGAATTATTCCTACAAGGCCACGGAATCAAACAGGAACGATCCAATATCACAGAGATGTTTGCCTGCCAGATGGACCATAACAACAAACGAGATGGAAGCACTTCAAACATGACTGGGAAAAAGAAGAAAGAGCTTCCGGAGGATGTAAAAGCAATTTATACTGCAGTCTGGAAAATCCATAAAGGCAATCCGTATCCTAAATCTGATGAAGACTGGGAGCAGATCAACCGGGAATGTAAGTTGCTGCTGAAAATGTATGATTGTCCGTTTGCACATAGTCTGATTCAAACGATGATTGCAGAAATAGAACGGCGTGTTAAAAAGGAGTCTTAGCTCAGCTGGTTAGAGCACCCGGCTCATAACCGGGCGGCCCTGGGTTCAAGTCCCAGAGACTCCACTGTATTGCTTAGTCCATGAGCAATACCCCCTTTTATACCTCATAGCGGAATGCTGTTAAGAGCCGTCAATGGCTCGTGAGGGTTTTCCGGCTCCCATCCCACGGAGTCGGAGAGAGCAGTGTTAGTCCTGCTTTAACAACGATACGGCAAGCTCGGCATACGCGAGTAAATAGAGCATCAATCTTCAAAGCCGGCGGGTGGAACTACAGGCAGTCGAATGACAGAGATTGATTACCCTGCACAGCCCTTGCAGACATAAGATGGGCGTAGGTGGTGGCGGAATCGGTAGACGTTAATCAGACATACGAGACTTCGTTCGGTGAGACTGCGTAACGATATATGCAAGCGAGATAGCGTGAAGAACCCCCTTAAGTGGTTGCAAATGCAATGTTACCCATTATGTCGATGGATACGGATGAGTTTGAAAGGTTCTCCCATAGACTTGCACGAAGGGTAAAACGAGGCGTCGGCACACGCCTATTGTATGTCATGTGAGGTTCGAATCCTCACCCACCTATTTCCCGTGATAGCACACAGGATAGTGCACTGCATGGCACGATAAATATGATTGCTAACCGTCTTATGGCGGTTTCGGAACGTAGCTTAATTGGTAAAAGTGGCGTGTACACGGAAAACAACAACGAGAGCCGGATTGAAGGTTCGAATCCTTCCGTTCCGATGGTGCCGAGCTGATTTGATACTGTATGCGTAGCGCGGTCGCATACAGAGATATGGAGTGAGGTGTCCGCGCATTCCGGGGAAGCGGCAACGATTGGCGGTGTTGCAGCTGACTGTAAATCAGTTCCCAAGTGGTAAACATTGGAGGTTCAATTCCTCTCTTCCCCATTTTGCAGAAATAAAATAGAGCGTGAGATACGGTGGCGGCACAAGGTGTTTCGTAAATGTACAAGTCAGGTAAACAGCCGGGAGACACCCTACCGATAAACAGCAGAAAATCATAACGCTTGTCCCTGTTCGCAGGTGCTGACTAACTGCTGCATAATATCTGTTTCTGCAATTATTTGGTCAAATTACGCTGTCTGCCAGCAGATGGTCTATGTTTTGGCTGAAATGTATTGGAGAAAGCCGTGGTAAGCAATCGTTAAATAGGGAGATTGCAACGCTCACTGAGAGGCTTATGTGAGCATATAAAATTGCCAACGTGCCCGAGCGGTAAAGGGAACGGTCTTGAAAATCGTCTGTCAGAAATGGCTTGTGGGTTCAAATCCTACCGTTGGCGTTTCGATCTTTGATAATTGAATATTGACGGTTTGAGTGGTATAATTTTCTCATTATAAAAATGGGGGGATTATTCATGAGTTTTAGTGAAGTTATGCAGAATCTTGCAATTGGAATTGCTGGAGGTATTTTTTCAAGCATTATAGTGTCAGTTGTGTTTTATATTCTTAGCGCATATCAAAGGGAAATAGACGCTGCACAAAAAATGACACATAATCTAATTGGAATAGTTATACTAGAGAAAATAAAGAACGCTAATCATAGCAAAGACTTTAATAGATATGAATTAGCAGAGGAATATTTTCAAAAAGCATTAGATGATTTTGAAAAATTTGATCCTAAAATGTTCAAATATGAAATAAAACGAGTCATGTGTAATATTTATAAAATGCTTACTGATGGAAAATATTATAAATGTGAGTGGGACGATAAATTAATATATGACATATCAACAATGGTGGGAGAGAATTTGGATGTAATAGAAAATTGTGAGAAAAATTTTGCAAATGGTTTTTTAAGACGTGTATTTACAAACAAAGTAATTATAGTCACAGGACTAATATTTTTGCTTATAATTTTAGCAGCATGAGCATTTACCAACCGTCAATATTCGATGGTTGGTATTTTTTACGCAAAAATGGGGCAAATATGAGACACGAGAAGGAATGGTACACCTGTGATCGGTGTGAATCTGAAATAAAAATGATGCCAGAAAGAAGAACTTTTTTAACAAGGAAAGTGATTACACCGTCAGAGTTTAGTATGAGATTTGCAAATGTAACAGGATATGTTGCTGATACTGAACTTATATCTCCGTTACTTATGGCAGTTCAAATTAAAGAAATATGCGATGTTGGATACAAAGACTTTCATTTGTGCCCGAAATGTCGGAAAAAGTTTGAGGAGTGGATGAAAAATGAGTATGACAGCAGTAATTGAGAGCATAGAACGTGATGCGCTGCGGCAGGCAATGAAGCCGGAGGGATTATTTGAAAAGCGTTGCCAGCGCTGCAACCGACTTTTAGGAAAATTCAACGGACAGGCTGAAATCAAATGCCCGAAATGCGGGGAAATTAATAGAATCGGGGTGAAGTGATGGAAAGCAGACTAACACAGAGGGATGTTACAGAAGTTCAAAAGGACAGAATGAATAATATGTTATGTGCGGCTAGGATGCTAGAGGGTTCTATTGAATCAAATTGCAAGAATGGTCGTGAAAAATCATTGGCAATGACAAAATTAGAAGAATGCGTGATGTGGGCGAACAAAGCTATTTCGCATGAAAATGATTGATAAAACAATTTAATATTTCAGAGCACCAGTTGCAGAGTGCCAAGTGGCACATATGTAGAGAGAGCCGAATTTCCAAAATTTAAGGAAAGGGGGCTCTTTTTTTCGTGGTATCAGCACAAAATAGAGCGGTGGTGGATGCCATCAAGAGATCGGATCTGAACAGCTACAAGGCGCTGAGTGATCTGCTGGATATGGCGAAGGTGATTGCTGATCCCGAAGGGGATCATGATCTTGCCTATGCACTGAAGCTGACAAATTTCATAAAACGGAAGATTCCAACACTGCCGCCTTCCATGGGAATGAACGGGTTGTACTGGCAGACATTAAAGTTTGAAGCGCCCCATGTTTTTGAAAGTTTCATGTTGTACATGGAGAAAAACAGGCCTCCAGAAGAAAGGTTTTATCAGCCCAGAATAAATCCGCTACGGCAGGTGGCAGATGCAATACAGGAGCTTGCTGAGGATAAACTAGATGAGCTGTTTATCAATATGCCTTCAAGAGTTGGAAAAACACAGATCGTAAAATTCGCTTTTTTATGGTGGGGAAGTAGAAATACGGAGCTTTCAAACCTGTATACCGCATTCTCTGACAAAATTACAAAGGGTTTCTATGCCGGTATCATTGAGCTGATTAACGACCCGACCTATACATACCATGAAATATTCCCGGACATTGCAATTGAAAAAACGAGCGGAGATGATCTGACTGTTGACCTTGTGCGGAGAAAAACGTATCCGACATTCACATGCCGTTCAATTTACGGAACACTGAACGGAGCCTGTGACTGTAGTGGGCTTGCTGTTGCAGATGATTTATTCAGCGGTATTGATGAAGCAGTTAGCGTTGATCGACAGGCTACGGTCTGGGCGAAATTTGATAATAACTTCATGAAACGTCTGAAGAAGAAAGCAAAGTTGATCAATATGGGCACCCGGTGGGCGCTTGGAGATTGCCAGGGGCGTAGGTTAAATTTGCTTAAGGAAAGACCAGAGTACAGAAATCGCAGATATAAAGTCGTTTCTATACCGGCATTGAATGAAAATGACGAATCAAATTTTGATTATCCATATGATGTCGGATATTCCACGGAAGATTATCTGATGATGAGAGCATCATTTGAAGAAAATGATGATATGGCATCTTGGTATGCACAGGATCAGCAAACACCAATTGAACGATTGGGAGCGGTGTTTGAAGCTGGAACAACAAAGACGTTCATACCGGATAGAGACCTGCCGGATAGAGAGCCGGACAGAATTTTCATGGCAATTGATGAAGCATTCGGTGGTGGAGATTATGTTGCGGGACCGGTCTGTTATCAGTATGAAGATACCTATTACATCATGGATGCTGTGTTTGATAATGGAGACAAGAGTATTACTAAGCCATTGATTGTAGATATGATTCTGAAATATAAGGTTCAGGCAGCACGATTTGAGGAAACAAAAACAACTGCTGACTATAGAGAAAGCGTGGAAAGCATGCTTAAGGATAAGGGCTATCGTCTGAACTCCTATGGTGAGCCAGCACCAAATAATGTAGCAAAGAGAAATCGAATTTTGGATAAAGCACCGGAGATCCGAGAAATGTATTTCTTGGATAGCAAGTGCAGATCAAAGCCATATCAGAAATTCCTTCAAAATGTGTGGGGATATAAAAAAGAGGGAGCAGTCAAGCATGACGATGCGCCTGATTCTATGGCACAGTTGTGTGTGATGAAATATGGAATTGGTGTAAAAACAACAATTATTGATAGTCCTATAGGGTAGGAGAAAGTTTATGGAAGTTTGGAAACCGGTGCGTGGATATGAAAAATATTATGAAGTCAGCAATTTGGGACGAATCAAATCCACTGACAGATTGACCGTTTTTAAAGACGGAAGAAAAAGAACGTTTTACGGGAAAGTGCTTACGATACGGACTGTGAACAATAGCGGATATTTGACTGTTGGGTTACATGATTCCGGCAAAACAAGGACATTTCTCGTACATAGGATCGTTGCGGAAGCCTTTATTGACAACCCGGACGGAAGGGTTGAGGTGAACCACATTGATCAGAATAAACTTAACAATTCGGCTGCTAATCTGGAATGGTGTACCCATAGGGAAAATGTGAATCACGGTGATGAAATTGAGCGTGGTGCGAAAAAACAGAGAAGAGCGTTCAAACAGCTTGACATGGATGGAAATCTGATAAAAGTGTGGCAAGGCTTCAAGCAGATGCAAAGAGAAACCGGATATCAGAGAGCTTCGGTTTATAGATGTTGCATTGGTCAAAGGGAAAGTTATCAAGGGTATAAGTGGGAATATGCGGAGGTAGTTTGATGATTTCAAAGGAAATTTTAACCCAATATAGTGACTTGCAGGAGGAAGTAAAAGAGGTACGTAATAGGATTGAAAGCACTGAAAAGCAAATTGCAAAAATCGAGGAAGAGGGCAATGTTATAGATACTGTAAGCGGCGGAACCGGTGGGATTCAGCACTTTAAGATCGAGGGCTTTCCATATCCCGAGTACAGCAGGAAAAAGAGTCTGTTGTATGTGAGAAAAGCTACGCTTGTAAATCTGGAGTTGGAATTGACTGAGACTTTGAATCAGGTAGAAGAATTTATCGCGGGTGTGGAGGATAGCCGGATAAGACGGATTATTACTCTTCGGTTTATTGAAAACCTGTCATGGAATAAAGTTGCAGATCGTATCGGTGGCGGTAATACAGAAGATAGTGTCAAAAAGATGTTTTATCGCTTCATGGAAAAGTAAGGTTGTCCTATATGTCCCGAAATTATTTGTTATAGTTACAATAAGCGAGAAAGCAAATAAGCCATCGTTGGAGAGATCCGGCGGTGGCTTTTGTGTTAGGTGGTGAGAGTGTGAGTGAGAAGGAACGTGAGGTTCAATATCGTGGCCGCATAAAAATATATACGGATGTGAAGGAAATCACAAAGGACAACGTTATCGATGTGCTCACGAAAGCCATGATAAAACATGAGCAGAATCGTACGCAGATCCGCTATCTCATCAACTTTGAAAAAGGCGATCAGCCACTTATCAGGGAAAAAAGCGTTCGGAAGGATATTGATATTAAGTCAATTTCCAATCTGGCGCATCAGATCACAGAGTTTTGGCTGGGCTATTTCTGGGGCAATCATATGGCTTTTGTGCAGAAATCGGATAAACATCCTAAAGGCAGCAGGCCGGAAGATAATGATTCGGCCATTACATTGTTTAATGAGATGTACGATGCCGAGGACATGGAATCCAAGGACCAGCTTCTTGCATATTATCTGGAAGTTTGTGGCATATGCTGTCAGCTTATCGACATTAAGAGGAACCCTAGTGATGGCGAAGCGGTATTTGACCTCGTGACATTGAATCCGTTGTATTCATTTGTTGTTTATTCATCCGATGCCTATGAGCACCCGATGATGGGAGTATCCTACTCGGAGGATGAAAACGGGTCAAAAATTTTTACCTGTATCACGGACAATGAGGAATTTGTGATCCGCGATATGGTAGAAATTATTAACGGCACCAAGAATGAAAAAGGGAAAGAACTCGGCAATGGAGAATATGACATAACAGAGAATCCTTTCGGCAAGGTTCATATCATCGAGTTTGAAAGGGCCATTGACCGCACCGGTGTTTTTGAAAGACAGATAGATGAGTTAAATGCTCTAAATATTCTGGAATCTGATCTTTGCAATGATGTGTCCCAGACGACGCAGGCGAACTGGTGGGGAAATGACATTGAATTAGATTCTGATGAAAAAGGAAATCCGAAGGGACCGCAGGCTGGACAATGGATTTTAACTAAGACAAATGGTGCAGGAAAACAGCCGAACATCAAAGGACTTGTTCTTGATTATGACTATGCTGGTGTCCTTGCCAACATCCAGGCAAAGCACGATGGCATCTTGGAAAGAACATTCACACCGAAGCAGACAGAGCAGAGCGGTGGTTCTACGACCGGAGCAACAAGTCTTTCTTCTGGCTGGACAGCAACCGAAGCGGTAGCGTGTAAGCAGGCTCAGATTATAAAATCAGCGTACAAGCGTCGTAATGACCTTGTACTGATTGCAATAAAAAAATCACCAGATGTTCCGCAGGACAGTCCGCTGTTGAAATTGAAAAACAGTGATATTGATGTGAGACCTATCCGCCAGAAGACGTTCGATATGTCCACGAAAATCAATTCACTGGCAACGATGGTTCAGAATATGGTCCATCCCAGAATTGCAATGGAGGCAATAGATTTCTTCCCCAATTTAGCAGAAGCAGTAGAAGATTCAGTGCCTATGATGCTGGAATATCAGAGAACATTGCTTGAAAGTAAAAAAGCCGGGAAAAGTACAAAAAATAAAGATGACCAAGATCCAAATCCTGATGCAAAGCGTATTATGCAAGATTCCAGTGATCAGGTAACAAACAGTCCAATCAAAGATCTGTAAATTGGCACTTATCGAAAGATAGGTGCTTTTTATATGCGCTAGGGAAAGCGTACTTCAAATTTCGCAAACGTTAGGGAAAACGGTAATCGCAGAAACAAAAAGCTCGTAGGGAAACGAGGGTAATCAATCGCAGAAAGTAGAGGTATCGAGATGAAAGAAAATGAAACAGCTAAGTTAGAAAATGAGCAGATCCAAGGACCTGGTTCTGACACTGTGGTGGATAACACTGTGGCTGAGGACACAGCCGGTAAGGAGCAGGAAGTGGAACTTTCTGTGGAGGAGCAGTTGCAGCAGATGCGCATCGAAAATGCCAAGCTGAAAAAGCAGCAGGAACAGGCGGCCAGTGATGCGGCCAACTGGAAAAAGAAATATAACGCAACTCTGACAGATGCGCAGAAACGAGATCAGGAAAAGGCTGAGCGAGAGGCTGAAAGAGATGCAAAGTTCAACCAGCTTCTGAAGGAGAATACGGTGACTAAGCTGGAAAAAAATTTCTTGGGACTTGGATACCCGCAGGACAAGGCGACAGAGGCAGCAGAAGCCCAGTATGACGGAGATACAGATACTCTTTTCAAGATCCAGTCCGAGGTACAGCAGGCACTGATTAAAAAGAAAGAAGCCGAATGGCTTAAAAACAGACCTACTGTAAATTCCGGTGCCGGCGGTGGAGACAACGAGGATCCGTTCTTAAAGGGGTTCAATTCATAATTTTTCAGAAAGAATGAGGTAAGATATTATGGGAACAGTAAATTATGCAAGTAAGTACAGTCAGAAGGTAGATGAGCGTTTTACGCTGGGATCTCTGACTGGTGCACTGGTAAATCAGGAGTATGATTTTATCGGTGTGGAGACCGTTAAGGTATATTCCATTCCTACTGTTGGAATGAACGACTACAAGACTTCCGGTTCTAACCGCTATGGTGATCCTGATGAGCTGGGGAACAATGAGCAGGAAATGACCTTGTCTCAGGACAGATCCTTCACCTTCACCATCGACCGCAAGTCTTATGATGACACTCAGATGACTATGGAAGCAGGTAAGGCACTGGCTCGCCAGATCGATGAAGTGGTAATTCCGGAGGTGGATATCTACAGAATCCATAAGATCGTAGCATCTGCAAAGAAAGAAAATATTATCGTCGGTGCAACTACCAAGACCAATGCATATGAAAGTTTTCTGTCTGTGCAGGAGAAGTTGGATGATGCAAAGGTGCCTACCGCAGGTCGTGTTTGCATTTGCCGATCCTCTTACTACAAGTGCATCAAGCTGGATGATGCATTTACCAAGAAGGGTGATATGGCAACCCAGATTGCTATTCGTGGTGTTGTAGGTGAGGTTGACGGCGTGCCTATTATTAAGGCTCCTGCATCTTATTTCCCTGCAAATGTGGATTTCATTATAACAAATCCCATCGTATGCGTAGCACCTATCAAACTGACTGAGTACAAGATCCATACGGATGCACCCGGCATCTCCGGCTGGCTGGTAGAAGGCCGTGTTCGTTATGATGCGTTCTGCTTATCTCAGAAGCTGGATGCAATCGGTGTTCATGCGACTGCCAAGGTAAGCAGCATTGCAATTACCAATGCACCGGATAAGACTACCTATTCTGCCGGTGAGAAGTTTGATATCACTGGTATGGTAGTAACTGCCACTTATGATGACAGCACTACCAGAGATGTGACCAAGCTCATTGGATATGGCCCTGAGATCATCAACGCAACCGGGAATGTGACTGTTACATATACCGAGAATGGCGTGACTGTGGAAACCACTCAGGCTGTGACAGTATCTTAGGATGAGGTGATCGGTCATGGTTTGTTATGAAAAAGATGGCGTAACCATGATTGTCAATGAGAGCATGGGAAGGGTTTTTGAATCTTGCGGTTATCAGAAAGTGGAGAACAGTTCGGCTGCTCCGCTTTCTGCGGGGATTCCTAATACTGATCCTGTGCCGGCTGACAATCCTGTGGAAACAGAGAACAAAGAAGAGGATCAGAGAAAGTATTCCAGGTCAGAGATCACTAGAATGAGTGCTGCCGATCTGAAGAAATTGGCAAAAAGCCTGGGTATAGAAGTGACAGAGGAATCTACCGGGAAAGCTCTGAAAGAGCAGATTCTTGAGAAGCTTGGTCTGTAAATGAAATGAGGTGGTAGGATGGCTGATTTTGCAGAAGAAATCAAAAAGATGATAACTGAATATGATGAACAAATTACGGTTTCAGATCTGGTTATCAATCTTGCCATCGAAGCATTTAAGGAACTGAGAAACTATCCGGGGGCGTGGGATGAAGATAAGATTCTCACGGACCTGGAGAAAAACAAAGCCAAGATTGCTATGGCGGCGATCGAGATTGATTCCAAGAACGGTGCAGAAAATCAGTTGAGCCATTCGGAGAATGGAACTTCGAGAACTTATAGTGAGTATCTTATGGCTTACAAGGGAGTTGTTGGATTTGCAAACTGTGTATAAAAAGAAAGGTTAAGGTGATCCGGAATCTCCCAGCCGCGGGTAAGCGGTAAAGAAGATTGAGCGTGGCAAAAGCTGCAGGCGGCGCACGTTAAGCGGTGGTGGGTGGTGCACCAAAATATTCTTGTAGCAGTTTCCCTTTTGCTGTATAATGACGGCGAAAGGATGGTGTTTACGAATGAAAAAAGCAGAATTTTTGGATAATTATTGGAGATTTTATCTTCTAATGGAGGATAAATTTGTAAAGGCATTACCATATGTGGAGCTGTGTGAGGACAATTACGGAACGTATTCTATTGAATTTGTTAGTCAGCTAAGAGAAATTGGATCAGAAATCGATGTGATTATGAAGGAACTTTGCGGATTTAGTCAAACAGAAAGAAAAAACATGTCTGATTATGCACCAAAAATGATTGAAGAGTTTCCGAACATCAAAAATCAGGCAATATGTGGTAGAACCATAGAAATAAAGCCGTTTGAAAATTGGGATTTATCAAAAGCAGCTAGTTCATTGGAGTGGTGGGATGCATATAATTGGGTAAAGCATGGCAGAACAGAAAATTTCCCCTTGGCAAAAATGGAGAATATTTTCAATGCATTGGGAGCTCTTTTTATTTTGAACAATTATCTGTTAAAGAAAGTTGTTGATCAGACAGGGGAATTTGATGATTTAAAAGAAAATTCTTCTTTGTTTCGAATGAAGGATTGGCAAACAAAAGCAATAAATACAAATGAATGCATAACTGTACTTTATGGAGGGGAAAATGCGCTCACTGAAAAAGAATAAGCAAAAACTGTACTACGCAACGTACAGTGATGAAATTCCCGTCTATGAAACGGACGAGGATGGAAAAATCAAATACACCGAGGATGACGGAGAACTGGTTCCGATTCAGATGGGGATTATGGCAGGCTATAACAAGCCTGTCATTTTTTATGCCAATATTGCGAGATCCGGCGGCGAAGCAGAAGCAAAGGAGTATGGCTTCGATATTGGCTCATATCAGGCAATTTTATCTTCATCGGATAAATCCTTGCCTATTACGGAAACGAGCCGGATTTGGCACGAGAGAGAGCCACAGTACCATGAGGACGGTTCGGTTGACGGGGACAGCGCAGACTATTCTGTCCTGGCTGATAAATCGTCCTTGAACGTAAAGAAATTCTTGCTGAAAAAGCTACCAAGAGGAAATGAGTGATATGGAAAACAGAAAAATCAATATCCTTGGAACTGAATATCGGATTGAATTTCGGAAAGAAGACGAAGATACCATTTTGAAAGACTGTAATGGTTACTGTGATGTGACTGTTAAGCTGATTGTGGCATTAGCAGAACCGAACAAAGAATGTGACTATGAGGACTTTTCGTTTATTCAGAAAAAGACTTTACGGCATGAAATTGTCCATGCGTTTCTGACGGAAAGTGGCTTATTTAACAACACCTACAATGTAGATGCCGGATGGGAGAAAAATGAAGAAATGGTTGACTGGTTTGCAATTCAGTCTCCGAAGATTTTCAAGGTGTATTCGGAGTTGGGATTGCTGGAAGGATGTTCTGCTTCAAAGACAACGATGACAGCTGAAGGTGCGACCATGATCACAGCGTGTGGAAATGTTAGTGATGTGATGAAAGTATTGAATGGATGCATCGTGGAGGACGAGAAGAGTGAGTAAGAAGATATCGTTCGGACTGTCTGTAAAAGAGGTTCAAAACGCTATCAAGGAGATTAAGGAATACCAGAATAGTCTTACCGGAAAATGCGAGGAGTTGTGTCAGAGGTTATCCGCCGAAGGGATAACCATTGCGCAGGCTCACATCGGCAGCAGCGGTTTTGGAAAGTACGTTCGGCTGTCCTCGGAAATCTCACCGGAGAAAGCTGGATGCAAGGCAATGTTCTTCATGGAAGATTCGCAGAAGATTGTGAGCAAATGGCAGAATCAGGATGGTGTGCAGAGCAAAGAAATCTCTCCGGCACTCATGCTTGAATTTGGTGCGGGACTTCCGGCGCAGAACCCGGCGAACATTCCGGGCGTAGGAACCGGAACCTATGGTTCGCATGGAAATGAGCCGGGATGGTGGTACATGGATCTGGAAGGGAAATGGCATTATGCAACTGGTGTTTCCCCGAAGATGCCGATGTACAACGCTGGTAAGGAACTGAAAGACAAGGTTGTGGAGATTGCAAGAGAGGTGTTCAAAAATTAAGGAATATCCGAGGTGGTAAATTTCGTTGCAACCACGCACCCTATGGGTTAAAAGAGATGCAGGAGCTGCGACGCCTGCCGGATAAGTTTGGAGGTATGATGGCTGGGTTCGATTGGAATGAGTTCTATACAGTCTTTGAGAAAAAGATGAAAAAAGCATATCCGAAGTGTACAGTCGGTCGCTACGTAACACCGAAGAACACACAATTTCCGTATTTGGATGTTTCCCTGGGGGATAATTCCGGCGGCAATTATGATCTGCGGGGAAATGAAGGAAGCCAGCGTCCGTTGATCGTCATTACTTCCTATGCTACCGGATCTGCAGCAGACGGGATCTGCAATGCAATGAGCCAGGTGGCAAAGAAGATCATGTTGTCCTATGGATTCCAGTGCCGTGGCGGACCTATACCGGTTGCCAATGCATCAGACCCGAATATTTCCCGGTGGGTAGGAAGATACCAACGGACATTTGGCAGTGGAGATACACTGCAGCAATTTAATTAAAACCCATCGAAATCGAGGGGGGTAGATAAACGCAACAGAGAGCCGAAAGGCTCTTATTTTTATACCGGTTACCGGACAGGTAATCGCTGACCGCAGAAAGATAGCGGTAGAAAGTGAGGAAAAGATGTCAGAACAGGCTTTATCAACCATTGGGGTGGTATTTGGCTGGGGTATTGGTACTTTAACCACACCACCTACATCATGGAAGGAAATTGAAGAGTGCATCAGCATTGGTGGCGTAGAGGTAACCAAAGATAAACTGGATGCAACTCCGTTGAAGTCCAAGAGAAAAAAGTATACCGGAGGTCACGAGGACACCGGTGGTGAGTTGCCGACTGTATTCAATAACACGGATACTTTCGATAAACAGTGGGAAGAGATGCTGGAGGCTTACGAAGGAAGAACAGCTACACAGTGTATGTGGTTCTGCGCATATCATCCTAAGAAAGCTAAGATGAATGTGTACATTGTTGAGCCCGGATCACTGCCCGCACCTGAGTATGCAGTAGGAAATGTGTTGCAGTATACGATCAACAATACTTTGATAGATTTACCGGATAGTATCACCGCAGTGGAGCCTACAGCGCCTGGAGCCGGAGGCTGATAAAAATAAGTAAGCAAGGAAAACGGGGCGGTCTTAGGACTGCCCCTTCCCCTATAAACAGGGAGAAAGGGAAGGAATATGAGAACTATTACTGTAAACGGAACTGAATTAAACATGGTATTTACTTACGCTGCGGCAGAGTGCAAGGAACTGGTGCAGAGAATGTTCAGCGTAGTGTCAGGATCTTATATTTTGAAAAACAATAGTGAAAACAGAGCAAAAGCGGTGCTGGATGGTACAGCAGAGATGGTTGCAGAGATTCCGCAGATCTGCAGTATTGCGTTTTACGCAGGCTTGCTGGAAAAGAATCCTTCTTCGTTTGAAGATGCAAGATCAATGATGCGCACCTATATGGAAGAGAATGAACTGTCCTATGCTGGATTGTACAAGCAGATCAAGGCATGGATGGAGGAGGATGGTTTTTTCAAGCTGTCCGGTCTGACGGAGATGTTGGAGCAAATGAGTCAGAATGCGGAAGAGAAGATTCAGAAGCAGCCCAAGGCTCCGCAGGATCACCGGAAGAAGTCAACTTCCACAAAATAATCTGGGAGGATCACTTCCCGCTGGCGTATGCCATAGGAATCTCCTTGGAGGAATTTAAGCATATGACCCCAACAGAACTGGGGTATTGCCTAAAAGGTTATGAAATGCGTCGGAAGATGCAGGACAGGGCAGTGTGGGAATATTTCGGCACCTATGGTTTGTCTGCTGTTATGACGGCGGTAGAGCATTGTCTGGCAGGCTCAAAAGCGGTATCGAAGTATATCGAGAAACCAAATCTGCAAGATGGAACATTACAGAGCAGACCGCTTACGGAAGAGGAAAAAATGTTAGAAGTAGATAAGTTCTTTGCACAGGAAGAAGCAAGAAGAATTAACTGGCGGAGAACACATAGAAAAAAGATGGAACAGCAGGGCGGCGATGTGTCATAGCATTGCCGCTTTTTATGGCATTTACTATTTCTGCAACCTGTGATATGATGAGGGTGTGGAGGTAATGCCTATGGTATGCAGATACTGTGGATACGATATGGGTAGTGATGAATTGCTTCTCTGCCCGAAGTGTTTTAAAAGCACGGAACTGAATGAAGAAAATATAAAAAACATATCTGCTACAATACGGCAGATGAAACCAAAGAGAAAGAAATCAGTAGTGCATGATTATTCGGAGGAAGAGATTCTTGCATTAGGGTTATACCCAAAGGATGAAGGATACAAAATGAGCCTGATATCCCGGATACTTGGCAAATAATATATAGAAATCAGAAGGAGCGGTTTTTCCGCTTCTTTTTTTGTACTGAAAATTACCGGCTATTGAATGGATGATAGTCGCTGACTTATAACAATTAGAAAGTTGGTGAGTTCGTGGGAGCAGAAATTGACCGCTTAGAAATAGAGGTTGAGGCACAGGTCACAAAAGCGAATAATGCCTTAGATAAACTGGTTGGAAACTTGGAGCGACTGGCTGGATCCCTTGGAAGCATCGATGGAAATAGTTTTCTTGGTTTTTCAAAGGGAATTTCTGATATTAGTTCTGCCATGCAGGGGCTGAAATCTGCTGATATAAGAAAAACAGATTTTAACAGGCTGGCAAAAGGTATTGCAGAATTAACATCGTTAGACACCTCAGGACTTAGTCGGACAGCAAATGCAATGAATGGTCTTGCTGATTCCATTATGGGCTATGAAGCGGTCGCAAATAGTGCGGAAGCAGTAGGAAATCTTGCAAAAGGTATATCTAAGCTGGGAAATAAGAGCGTTATCACAGCTATCGACAATATGCCGAAGCTGGCAACGGCATTAAACAGCATGATGAATACTCTGTCTAAGGCTCCTACGGTTAGCAGTAATCTGATCAATATGACTACTGCACTGGCGGGATTGGCGAATCAGGGCAGCAAGGTAGGAAGTACTACCCGGAGCATGACAAGCAGCCTTAATGGCTATTCTGCGAGCACACAGAGGGCATCTAAGAGCAGTAAAGGCCTGGCATCGGTATTCGGATCACTATACGCAAATTTCTTCTGGGTAAAGCGTGGAGCGGATAAACTCTGGAAGTCCATTGAGACCTCTATGGACTATGTGGAGACTCTGAACTATTTCGATGCTGCCTTTGGACAGGTTGCAGAGAGTGCAGTCTCCCAGTGGGAAGACGCAGGAGCAGAATCAGCGGAAGCCTATTATAAGTCGTTCAGTGACCGTGCAAAACAGATTACCTCTAAAATGACCGGGTTCTCTGTGAAAGACGATGGAACCTTACAGGCAACGGGGCAGCCCAGTCTTGGTATTGATCCCGAGAAGCTGATGAACTATCAGGCCACCTTCGGTCAGATGGCATCCTCTATGGGAGTTACCGCAGAGACATCATTGAAGCTGTCGCAGGCTCTTACAGAGATCGGTGGAGACCTCGCATCCGTAAAGAACCTTGATTTTGACAAGGTTTGGAATGATATGGCATCCGGCCTTGCCGGAATGAGCCGTACACTGGATAAATACGGTGTTAATATCCGTAATGTAAACTTACAGCAGAAGTTATATGAACTTGGTATTCAGGCAAATATCACGGCGCTGAATCAGAATGACAAGGCACTGCTCCGGGCAATCATCCTGTTGGACAGCACCAAGTATGCTTGGGGAGATCTGGCTACTACGATCAATCAGCCGGCAAACCAGTTACGATTGATTGAGAGCAACTTCCAGAACCTGTCCCGGACCATAGGTAACTTGTTCCTGCCGGCGGTGTCCAATGTATTGCCATATGTCAATGCTATGGTGATTGCCTTACAGAGACTGGCTACATGGCTTGGAAATCTGCTGGGAATTGATCTTAGCAAAGTTACATCATCCGTAGCAGAGAGCAGTTTCGATTTCGGATCCATTGCCGATGAAGCCGAAGCGGCTACGGAAGCAGTCAATAAGCTGCAGAAGGGTATCCGTAAGTTTGATGAACTGGATGTGATTACTACATCTTCGGGATCCTCTTCTGGCAGCGGCGGTGGTTTAAATTCCGGGCTGTTGGATGATGCTTTCAACAAATCTTTCGAGGAATATCAGAAAGCCTGGGATGAAGCTTTTGCCAACATGGAGAATAAGGCACAGGATCTGGCCGACAAGATCGAGGAATTCTTCGCACCTGTGAAGAAAATCTTCCAGGATTTGTTTGCCGGTGACTTTTTCGCCGCCGGACAGGATACTTCTAAACTAGTAGCTGGGATTTTTAACTGGTTCGCCGATGCGATTGCGGCGGTGGATTGGTATAAAATTGGTCACAATATCGGAGAATTCCTTGACCGGATTGACTGGATAGATGTATTTAAGGCTGTAGGTCGTTTTATGTGGGAGGGTATCAATGGAGCGTTCGAACTGTCAGCCGGTCTTTTCGATGCAGCACCTATTGAAACAGCCATTATTACAGCAGTTGGACTGATGAAATTTACCAAGTTAGGAAAAATTGTAGCAACTAAGATTTCAAAAGCTATAATGGGAACAAGTCTTATCATAGCAATTACTAAGGCATGGAAGTCTTTAGGTGGTCTTGGAGGAATTCTTACTACTGATGTTGCTACAATAATGGGAGCCGGAACGCTTACAGAGATTGGAATGACTGTAGGCGCAGGAATCATCGGAGGAATTGCAGCTGCATTTGTTGGATATAACTTCGGAAAAGAAATTGGCAGTTGGATATTCAAGGATGATAAAGATTTTTATGATAATTTTTCGTGGTTAGGAGAAGGAGGATTCTTTGATACCATAATTAATACAGATATACCGACATTAGCTGATGCGTGGAGACGTATGGTTGTTGATATGTCTGGTATGAATAGAGTTGTCGATACTGCTTCAGATAAAGTAAGTAAGCTGGTTGATTTATTTAATAATAGTAAAATAGACATAACAGATACATTCGGACTTGCATCGGCATTAAAGAACATGGGGCCATTTGTAGAAAATTGGTATCAGAATAAAGTCGCACCGTGGTTCACAAAGGAAAGATGGGAATCATTAGGAAGTAACATCGAAAAAGCACTTTCTGAAAAATGGACTGCATTTTCATCTTGGTGGCAAAATGTAGGCGGAGCCGAATGGTGGAAAAGCGTACAAGAATTATTTACGGAAGATAAATGGAATTTTCCTGGTATTAAGAACGGATTTGAAAAAGCATGGAATAATGCTGTTGCAATGGTTAAAAATATATGGTCTGACTTCGCAGACTGGTTAAACCGTAAACTTAATTTTTCGTGGGATGCAGTTAATATTGCAGGAAAAGAAATAATTCCGGCTGGATCAATAGATTTAGGTAAAATTCCTAAATTTGAAAACGGAGGATATGTTCCCAAAAGCTTCAGTATGTTTATGGCAGGTGAAAATGGAAAGCCCGAGTTGATGTTTACCAAAGGAGGAAAAACTGGAGTTGCACCACCAAATGAAATTACAGGTATCATCAGTGCGATAGTTGATAGCACTCAGCAAGAGATGGAAATGCTGCGGCAGCAGAACGAACTGCTTAGAGGAATTCTCAATAAGGAGGTCGGAATATCTACTGACGATATAGGGGAAAGCGCAAGAAAATATGCTCATGAATATTACAGAAGAACAGGAGAACCGGCATATACATGGTGACAAAATTGATAAAATGTGATATTTTTGACTCATAATAAGAAACCAAAGATAAAAAGGGGGAGCTTTATGAAACAGAGTGGTTTTGGAATCGCATCTTTAGTACTGGGAATAATTAGCATTGTGACGGTATGTATAGTTATAGGCATTATTCCTGCAGTACTGGGATTGATTTTTGCTATCATTGCATTATGTCAAAAAAATAAGAAGAAAGGAACAGCTATAGCGGGACTTATTTGCTCGTTGGTAGGCATTGCGCTGTTTATCGTAATAGTAATTATTGTAAATAGCGGTAACAGTGATAAAACGACTAATTCAACGACTGCTTCTGCGGCACAGGAAACGGTAGCAGAGGTTGAAAAATTAAATACGCCGGAATCAACAGCAGAGCCAACGCCTACAGAAGCCCCTACCCCAGAGCCGACACCGGAACCGGTCACACAGTTTGAGTATGAGGGAATGACGGTAAAATATTTAAGACATGAAGTAATGACGGATTCTGTAGGTCAGAAGGTACTGGTAGTATATTATGACTTTACAAACAATTCAGACGAGAACCAGACTTTTGATTATGCGTTCTCTGATAAGTGCTTCCAAAATGGTGTTGAGGTAGAACCTTCTTACTGGCACGCCAATGAAGAATCAAAGAACAGCGGTAAGGAAATAAAGCCAGGAACGACATTGGAAGTGGCATCTTCCTTTGTGCTGGGGGATTGCATGGATGACGTGGAACTGGAAATTGAACCGTGGATAACACTAAAAGAAAATATTCTCTTTTCAATAAACTTGGAACTTGAATAAAAAGACAAGGGACTCCGCACAGGAGCCCCTTTTTAGTGCGTGGAATAATTGATTTTACAACAAAGTTCGCAAAAAAAGTGAAATGCGAACTATTGACTTTTTGGCAGACATGAAGTAATATGAATTTGTGGCAGACAAAAAGTGAGGTGATATAATGAGTCCACGAACTGGCAGACCGCCTACAGAAAATCCAAAATCTGATAGAATTACGGTGCGCTTAACAGAGTATCAACAGGAAGTTTTGGAAGATTGTGCTAAAAGAATAGGAACGTCAAAAGCAGATATTATATGCAGAGGATTGCGTCTCATGGAAATCGAGAAAGATAGTCGAGAAGCCCAGCAATTATTTGATGCACTTGACATCCTTGACAATTTGGTGCGAAAAAACAGCCCGGATGTTGATAAACAAATTAAGCAAGTTGAAAGTAATTTTAAATGGTATTTGGAATCATTAAAAAAATAGAAGTTGCTCCCCGACCAAAGTTTGCAACTTCTATCATCCACCAACACACCGAAGTGCTGATAAATCCATTATATCTCCCTTCGGTGTGAAAAGCAAGCACTGAAAGGAGATTTTGATTATGAACAAAGAACCAATAACTAAGGAAGAGTACATAAACGGAATTAACGAGATTCTCGGCAGATTGACCGACACATGGATAGTATGGCAGATTTACCGCTTTGCAACAAATATCACAAAAGACGGGAAAGGTGGTGTCTGCCATGAGTGACGCTAATTACCCTTGCATGGAGAAGGAAGAGTATATTGCGGAGTTGCAGAAAGCGCTTTCTGCGGTGGAAACCTATAAGGTCAGATACTTCTACATCTTTACGATGGTGAAGCTGGGGTTGTTGCCCTGCGTGGAGGGAGGTGCGGCACATGAATGAAATTGTACATATCGGGAATTCCGATATTTCAGTGAAAGAATATAATGGGAAGCGTGTAGTTACTTTCAAGGATATTGACATGGTACATGAGAGACCGGACGGTACGGCCAGAGCCACATTTAACAGAAATAAAGGTCACTTTGTTGAAGGGCAGGATTACTTCGTATGCGAAACGCACGAAGCACGAGAACTCTTTGGAATGGCAGCACCTAACGGTTTAGCACTTATGACAGAACAGGGATACCTTATGCTGGTAAAACCATTTACGGATGATTTGGCATGGGATGTTCAGAGACAACTTGTAAATGGATATTTCAAACGTACCCCTATTGCCAGTGAGGAATTGTCCCCGGCAACGAAGCTGATGTTGCAAATGGCTAATCAGATAGCTGAAAGTGAACTGAAAGCCATAGAAGCTAAGAAATTGGCAGAGAAAGCCATTGAGACAACAGAGAGCATAAAAGAGGCTGTGAAACCCGTTCTTGATAACTGGCGTGAAGAGATGGTTAAAAAGATACGGCGTATCCAAAATGCTTGTGGCTCTGATTTTCAGTCACTCAATACGGAGATGTATAGAGAACTGGAACGAAGAGCTGGATGTGATCTGGGAAAGCGGCTTCGTAACAAACAGGAAAGGATGTACGACAGAAATTGTACAAAAACTTCTATTAAGAACACTCGGAAGATTGACTGCATAGAGGAAGATAGGAAATTGCGGGAGATCTTTTCAAAGATTGTTTCAGAGTATGAAATAAGATATTGTACATAAAAAGCAAAGTGGCTCCTATGCGGAGTCCCTTTCTGAAATCTATAACATAGAAAGAGCAGCATTGAAGCTGCTCTTTTTGAGTGCAAGGAGGATGTAAAATGGAAATAGTATTATGCATAGTGATCTCTATTATTGTTTCGGCAGTAGTATCCATACTGATGCTGAAATTTTTCGCTTACAAATATTTTGAGGTGATTGACCAATATATTAAAAATATACAGAATGATAATATGTCAATTATTAGGGAAACAACAAGAAATAAATAATTTCCCCAAAGATGTCAAACGTACAATTTTCTTTTCTAACTCTAGCTCATTGTCTGGAAATTGCAATTTGGCATTTTTATAAATTGCGGTTTCTTTAAAACCTAAATACAAAGATTCGTCTGTAAAGTAACCGTCAAAAGGTATTTCTAGTAGACCTAAGCGAATAAGTGAAGAAATAGAAATGGTCTTTTCGCCTAACTTCATATTATTTGGCCCATCAATAAAAATATTATGTGACAAAAGTTGAAATGAACCATTTTCGTCTACTATTAATTTTAAATTACAAATAGGCTTCTGA
>ERZ1034998.461-NODE-461-length-26683-cov-5.667606_pt1 | contig 26683 bp, 27 predicted proteins | sample MGYA00520621_ERZ1034998 | MGnify/ENA primary metagenome ERZ1034998 (study PRJEB33766, sample SAMN09781748) | gut metagenome | biome: gut microbiome | host: Homo sapiens | place: Madagascar | study: EMG produced TPA metagenomics assembly of the PRJNA485056 data set... | reverse complement strand
ATGGAGCGGGTGATGGGAATCGAACCCACGCGACCAGCTTGGAAGGCTGGGATTCTACCATTGAACTACACCCGCGTGTCGCAACGGACATTATTATAACTAATGCCCGTTGAAATGTCAAGCCTTTTTTAGAAAATAATTCAATTAATTTGGATTTTCAAATCGTCATCTGCGGTAAGGGAAATTTTTTTAATTTCAATATCCTGATTGAAAACAATTGCGTTTGCGAGTTTTTCCTCGACATTGCGTCTGACAGCGTCGCGAAGCCCTCTTGCGTTCTTCTTTGAGCCGTATGCCTGCTTAGCAAGGAAAACGGGCACAGTGTCATCATAGACAAGTTCTATGCCCTTGTCTTTAAGCGACGGTACAAGCTCATCGAGCATAAGAACGGCGATTTTTTGGACTGTGTCGAACGAAAGGTTTTTGAATATAACAATTTCGTCGATTCTTCCCAAAAACTCGGGGCGCAAAAATCTTTCAAGCGCTTTCATTGTGACATCTTTTGTAATATCGTCCTGCGATTTGCCGAAGCCCATTGTGTTTTGGTCTGTCGAGCCGGCGTTTGAAGTCATAATGATTACGGTGTTTTGGAAATTAACCGTTCTTCCCTGTGCATCGGTAATCTTGCCCTCATCGAGAATTTGAAGAAGAATATTTAAAACATCCTTATGAGCTTTTTCAATCTCGTCAAACAAAATTACGCTATACGGCTTGCGGCGCACCTTTTCGGTGAGCTGACCGGCATCGTCGTAGCCGACATATCCCGGAGGCGAGCCGATAATTCTCGAAACGCTGAATTTTTCCATAAACTCGCTCATATCAAGGCGAATGAGGTTGTCGGGAGAGTCAAACAACGCATTTGCAAGCTGTTTAACAAGCTCTGTCTTGCCGACGCCTGTGGGTCCTACGAAAATAAAGGACTGTGGGCGCTTTCTCGGGCTGATTTGGACTCTTCCGCGGCGCACCGCATCGGCAACCTTTTTGATTGCCTCGTCCTGACCGATGATATGCTTTTTAAGCTCGTCATCAAGAGTTGCAAGTTTTTTAATATCGCCCTGCTCCACCTTTGCGGCAGGGATACCCGTCCAAAGCGAGATGACCTTTGCAAGGTCTGCCTCAAGGACATGATTATCCTTTGCTTTTTCCTGAACTGACGGAAGTTTTTCATCAATTTGAATAAGCTGTGATTTAAGCTTTGTGATAAGCTCGTAATCAATCTCCTCGCCTTCCTCCGGCTCTGAAAGTTGGTCAATACGAGAGAGAAGATTCTCCTTTTTGGCAGTAAGAATTTGGCACTCGCTTATTGCCGGATTGCGAAGATTTGCACTTGTGCAAGCCTCGTCCAAAAGGTCGATTGCCTTATCGGGAAGGTAACGGTCGGTAATAAAGCGCTCCGACATTGTGACAGCTTTATAAACAAGAGAATCGCTGATTTGCACCTTATGATAATCCTCATAATATCCCTTAATGCCGAGAAGCATTCTGTAAGCATCGTCAATTGACGGCTCCTCGATTTTAACAGGTTGGAAACGGCGTTCAAGAGCGGCATCCTTTTCGATATATTTTCTGTATTCATTAAAAGTGGTTGCGCCGATAACCTGAATTTCGCCGCGAGAGAGCGCAGGTTTGAGAATGTTTGCGGCATTCATTGTACCCTCGCTGTCGCCTGTACCGACAAGATTGTGCACCTCGTCGATAAAGAGAATGATATTACCCTCATGCTTTACTTCGTCGACAAGTCCCTTAATCCTGCCCTCGAACTGACCTCTGAATTGAGTGCCGGCAACAAGAGCGGTTAAATCAAGCAAATAAATTTCCTTGTCGGCAAGTCTTGCAGGAACCTCGCCCTTTGCTATTTTGATGGCAAGACCCTCGGCGATTGCTGTTTTACCTACACCCGGTTCACCGATTAGGCAAGGATTATTTTTAGTTCGTCTGCAAAGGATTTGAACAGTACGGTCAATTTCAGTTTCTCTGCCGATAATCTTGTCTATTTTGCCGTCTTTTGCTCTTTTTGTAAGATTGGTGCAATAGCTGTTTAAAAACTTCCTTGAATCGTCCTGCGACCTCTTGGAGCGTTTTTTACCCCTGCCCTTTTTGCCCTTTGAGTCCTTTTCCTCTGTATCGGAATCATCGTTTGCGCCCATCATACCGCCGAACATATCGGCAAACGGCATTGTTTGAGCGCCGTCGGCGTTATCGGGATTGAACATTTCGCCCAAATCGCCGAAATCAAAATCCTGCATATTCTCCATAAACTGACTCATTTGCTCGGAGGCTGTTTCAAGATCCTCATCGGAAAGGCCGAGTTTGTCAATCATTTGGCGAATGGGACCGATATTAAGCTCTTTTGCGCACTGAATGCAGTAGCCCTCCGGAGTAACCTCGTCGCCCTCCATTTTTTGAACAAACACAACGGCAGGTCTTTTGCCGCAGCGCACGCACATTTGATGTTTCATTATAATATTAACTCCTTAATCAGTCGTTGTTTTCGTTATTTATGTCTGAATTGCCTGCTGCCTTGTTTTCCTTGATTTGCTTAATAAATCCCGGAGCGTAGCCAAAAAGCGAAACAAAGGCAAGCACGGCGGAAATAATAACCATAATTGTTGTAACCGTATTTGGAAGCTGCTTAAAAATCCACACATTAACGAGCGGACCGTCCGGCGAACCGATTGCTATAATTGTAATCATAAACACATAGAAAACAACTGTGGCAACCTTACCCCAAATCTCGGCTGCTGTCGGGCGCAAGCCCTTTGAAAGAAGAATTGCACCGCCGACAATCATAATCAACTCTTTAAAGATAAAGAGGAAGAATATGTATTTAACTATGCCGTCATTCTGCCAAAATTTAACAATCAAAATAATAACGATTGCCATTTGAGAAAGCTTATCGGCGATTGGATCAAGAATTTTGCCGAGGTTTGACACCATATTGAATTTTCTTGCAATTTTGCCGTCAAAAACATCAGTGAGGGCGGCAACTATCATTGCGATGAACGCCCAAAGATACTGACCCTTGACAAACAGGACGGTGAACACGGGAATAAGCGCAATGCGAATGAAGCAAAGCCAATTCGGTATTGTGTTCCAATTTGTGAAAAGATCTTTTACATTTTCTTTTAATTTACTCATAACGACCTCCGCTGTGAATTAATTTTTGATTGCTAAAATGAAGTAATCAAATTAAATATGTTTTTATTATTAAACCAAGAAAGAATTTCACTTGATTTTAAATTGACTATAAATTGATTTGACGCCGAATCGCCGAACAGACTTAGCGCATATGCGGAAACCGCAGCGATTGCGCAAACGGCAAGTGCCGCTTTGAGTGCGCCGAACAATGCGCCGAAGAAACAATCCGCCCTTGTAACAGCCGCCTTTTTCTCTTTTTTGCGGCGGCGTTTTTTTGCACGCTTAACATAGTACATTATAACAGCGGTTGCACCGAAAAAAACGATAAACACGGCAACAAACAGTGCTGCCTGAGTAAGAAACATTAATATCGGTTTAAATAAATTATCGAGAATCTCCTGCGAAACATTTTTGCTTGAAAGATTGACGGATAAAATATCAAGAGAGCCTGCAATATCCTTCGGCAAAGCGTTTACTGCCTGCTGCAAATTTTCAAGCAACTGCGGTGCTTTGTCGGAGGTGACGATTTTTTCATTTATGCGCTCAAGCGCCCTTTCTTTGACATAATCGTCATATACCGCCTGCGCCGAATTATCGCTGATATAAAAGCAAAGCGCAAAACCAAACGCGTAGCGAACGAAATTGAGCACCGTTATGAAAAATCCCCTTTTCCATCCGCTGATAATATAGGCGACGATTATCAAAGCAAGCGCAACATCAACATAATTGACAACCATAGCTTATCACCTACTGTTTATCAAGAAGGTCGATCACCTTTTGGCGCGAAGCATAAACCCTTGACGAGAGCTTATGTACGCTTGTAACCGAATCGTCGCATTTATACGATTCGTTGCGCTCACCCTTTGTGAGTGAAAAGACATCGACTCCGTCATTATATAAAACGCAGATTTCATTTGATGACGACGAAATATATTTTGCCTTTTTATCAAGATTAATCGTTGTTTTGACATTACCCGACGGTCTTATATATTCAACCTTGCCGTTACTTGCGTTTTCATAATCGGAATAAGCAACAACAAGCTCGTTATCATCGGTATAGCAATACGAAAGAGTGCTGATTGAGCCGTTTTTGTGGACATCGGTTTTATTTTTCAGCGATGAAATAACGGACACGGTATCAGTGCCGACAAAATACAAATCCGACGAATTTGCGAATTTGAGAGAAAGAACAGAGGTATTTGGATACGAGAATGATGCGGTTGATTTTTCGTCCGAAACATACTGTGTGAAAACTGTTGTCGTAAATGTTGCGTTTTTTGAATTGACAACGGCATAGGCAAGTTTTTTGCCTGACGGGTCGATTGCAACGCTTACTATATATCCGTCATTAACATCAATCTCTGCCTTTTTCTTCAGCGATTTGTCATAAACAAAAAGTTTTGATTTAGTTTTGTCGCCGCGTGTTGCGTAAATAACAACACCTTTTTTTGAAACATCAGCTGCTAAAATAGGTTTTTTTGCCGTGGTTTCGTAAACATTTTCCTTATTAGTGTCAAGACGGAGGCGATATGAGCCTTGGTCATAAAGACAATTATATGTGCCGGCACATTTTAAAATCGGATTTGCGTAGCCGTGATTAAACGAATACAGTTTTTTCGCCGTTGCCGGATTGTAGACTGAATAGGAAACATCGGTAAGAACATTGAGCTTATCGCTGACAACATTGACACTGACATCCTTTGATGAGTCTATACTCAGCGGATACTCGTTTTCATCGGTGACAAGCGAAAGAGTGAAATTTCCGTTTGCATCCGTGAATCTGTTTTTAAGCGAAGCAAAATCAATTTCGCACACTCTCATTATAATCAAAACGATAATAACGAAAATAAGCACTGCCCATATTATTTTTCTTGTTTTAGCCTCATTTTTACGGCTGCGTTCCTTGCGCGCGTTTTTTCTTTGATTAGTCGGCATTTTGAATATCTCCGTAATTAACCTTGTTTAAATACAATCCCTGCGGCGGCGCGGTTTTACCTGCCCTTTTGCGGGATTTTGAATTGATGACATCGGCAAGCTCACCGCTTTTGATTTTGCCCTCGTTGACAAAAAGCAGAGTGCCTATCATAATACGCACCATATTGTATAAAAATCCGTCTGCCTCGACCTTGAATATGACTGTATCGCCGTCGCGATAAACTTCAAAATTTTTAACTGTTCTTACAGTGTCCTCAACATCGCTTTTAATACTGCAAAAGCCCGAGAAATCGTGCTTGCCGAGGAAAGCCTTTGCTTCAGTGTTAAGATACTCGGCGTCTATATGAGGATGATAATACAGCGCGTAATCGGTAAGAAAAGCATCACGCGTATTGCCGTTATAGATTTTATAGATATATTCCTTAGATACAGTGTTGTATCGTGGATGGAAATCAAGCGAAACTTCCCTGCAACTCTTAACGGCAATGTCCTTTGGCAAAAAGCCGTTGAGCGCACGGACAACGCTTTCGTTTTCAATCTGCATATCGGTATCGACACTGAGGCAATACATATTTGCGTGAACGCCGCTGTCGGTGCGTGAGCAACCTTTGACATCAAGGCGCTTGCCGAACAGCTTTTCGACGGCGTTTTGGAAAACTTCCTGCACGGTGACGGCGTTTTGCTGAACTTGCCAGCCATGATACGCCGAGCCGTCATATTGAATTGTGAGCAGTAATCTTCTCATAATCAAACAATATTCTTGACAAAAATTTTTATAACGATTATTGCGGCGAAATACACGAGAACAACCGCAAGTGAAACATAATCGCGTGTATTAAGATGCATAACATTCATTTTTGTTCTGCCGTCGCCGCCCCTGTAACAGCGACATTCCATAGCATCGGCAAGTTCGTTTGCACGGCGAAATGCCGAAACAAAAAGCGGAATAAGCACCGGAACAATCGCCTTGGCACGCTTTATCAGACTGCCGTTTTCCATATCGGCGCCCCTTGACTTTTGCGCGGCGGTGATTTTTTGCACTTCCTCGAGAAGAGTGGGGATAAAGCGCAGAGCAATAGTCATTGTCATTGCGATTGCGTGAACATCGACTCTCAAATATTTAAGCGGTTTCATAAGCGATTCCATAGCGTCGGTAAGTGAGGTCGGTGTAGTTGTATATGTGAGCATAAGACCCTGAACGACGAGAAATATAACCCTCATCGACATAAATATTGAACTGTAGATGCCGGCTTGTGTGATTTTCAAAAATCCAAACTCGACAAGTGGCTCACCTGTGCCGTAAAACAAGTTAAGCAACGCGGTAATGACAACAATAAGCACAATCGGCTTAATGCCCTTTAAAATGATTTTGAGGTTGATTTGCGACAAAATCACAAGCATTACAGTTGCAACGGCAACAAGCGCGAGAGTAATAATATTTTTGCCGATGAAATTTGAAATCATCAAAAGGAGCAGCAAAACTATTTTCATTCGCGGGTCCATTTTATGAAGGAGAGAATCGCCGGGCAAATACTGCCCGAATGTTATATTATTCACGGGCGAAGTCCTCCTTTATATCAAGCAGTCGATTATATTCATTAACAGCCTGCTCAATTGTATAAATATCGGTTTTACAATCAATCCCCATATCGTGAAGTCTGAGGAAAACATCAGTAACCTCGGGGACATTAAGTCCGATTTTTTTTAACTCTTTTCCTCGGGAATAAACAGCGTTGACCGAGCCGTCCATAGCGATTTTGCCCTTGTTTAAAACAAGCACTCTGTCGGCAACGGCGGCAACATCTTCCATTGAGTGAGAAACAAAAATAACGGTGTTGCCCTCTTTTCGCTGATAGTCGCGAACGAGGTTTAAAATAACCTGCCTGCCCTTGGGGTCAAGCCCTGCACACGGCTCATCCAAAATCAAAACCTGCGGTTTCATTGCAATTATTGACGCAATTGCGACTCTGCGCTTTTGACCGCCCGACAAATCGAACGGTGATTTTGATTCAAGTTCTCTTGAAATGCCGACAAAATCCATACTTTCGTAAACACGCTTTTTGATTTCGTCATCGGCAAGCCCCATTTGAGTCGGTCCGTAGGCTATTTCCTTAAAAATCGTTTCCTCAAAAATCTGATACTCCGGATACTGAAAGCAAAGACCGACGGCAAAGCGCACATTGCGAATCTGCTTTCTGTTTTCCTTTGACCAAATATCATTTGAATTGACGAAAATTTTGCCCGAGGTCGGCTCAAGCAAGCCGTTAAAATGCTGAATAAGCGTCGATTTACCGGAGCCGGTATGACCGATTATTCCGATAATTTCGCTTTTATCGGCAGAAAAATTAACATTTTCGATTGCGGCTGTTTCAAATGGAGTGCCTACATTGTAGAGATAATTAAGATTTTCACATACTAAAATTGCCAAAGTTAAGCCTCCGTGCATATAGCTGCACTAAACTAAATTTTTATATAAAAGCTCTGCACACTGCTGTGCGTTGAGAACAGTATCGTTCGATTCAATATTCAGCTTGTTCACAAGCTCTGTTGACTGCGGAACATCAAGCTGAAGCGATTTCATTTTATCGACATCGGAAAAAACCTGCTGCGGAGTGCCGTCAAGTTTTATTTCTCCGTCATCCATAACAACAACTCTGTTCGCCCTGACAGCCTCGTCCATATAGTGAGTAATCAAAACGATTGTGATGCCCTCCTCTTTATTGAGTTTCATCACAGTATTGATAACCTCGCACCTACCGCTTGGGTCAAGCATTGCAGTAGGTTCGTCAAGGACTATACATTTCGGTTTCATTGCAATAATTCCCGCAACGGCAACCCTTTGTTTTTGACCGCCCGACAAATTGCTCGGCGCTTTTCTGCGGTATTCACACATACCGACGGTTTTAAGCGCATCATCAACGCGGCGGCGACATTCGTCAGACGGGATACCGAGGTTTTCGACACCGAACGCCACATCCTCCTCAACAATTGATGAAACAATTTGGTTGTCGGGATTTTGGAACACCATGCCGACATTGCGGCGGACATCAAAAATCGACTCGTCGTTTTTAGCCTCTATGCCGTTGACAACTATTCTGCCCTCATCGGCAAAAAGTATGCCGTTAGTGAGTTTGGCAACGGTTGATTTGCCCGAGCCGTTATGACCCAAGATTGCGACAAACGAGCCTTGCTCGATATTCAAATTGAAGTTTTTCAGCACTTCGCGACGGATTTCGTTGCCGTTGTCATCCTCGGTGACATATGAAAAACTGACATTTTCAAAGCTGATTAAAGACATAATAATTTCTCTTTATTATTTAATATTTTCCGCAAGCCAAATTGCGGTTGCGCCGCACGGAAGAACGCCTCCGTTTGATGAAACCGGCAAACCGATTTCGTCGGCAGTTGTTGAGCCGCCGCGCTTTTTTGTGACAACATCGTCGAGAATATATTTCATAACCGATGCGGAAAGCCCGGTTGTATACGAATTGAGGATTACGGCAATCGGGTTGTCGGAAAGCACCTGTTCAACCGTTACCATAAAATCGTAGAGACTGTCCTCAAGGTGCCAAATTTCGCCTTTCGGACCTCTGCCGTATGACGGAGGGTCAAGAATGATAATATCGTAGTTATTTTCGCGTCTGATTTCTCGTTTAACGAATTTCATACAGTCATCGACTATCCAGCGAACATCGCCGTCGGCGACGCCTGACGCCTGCGCATTTTCCTTTGCCCACTGAGTCATACCCTTTGAGGCATCGACATGAACAACTGACGCGCCCTCTTTAAGACACGCAACGGTAGCCGCGCCCGTATAGGCAAAAAGGTTTAAAACCTTTACATCGGATTTGCCGCTGTTTTTTATAAGCTCGCGTGTAAAATCCCAATTGACTGCCTGCTCGGGGAAAAGGCCCGTATGTTTGAAGCCCATTGTTTTGATATTGAAGGTTAAGTCTTTATATCTTACCTGCCAAGCGGAGGGAATATGCTTATACACCTGCCACTTGCCCCCGCCTGTTTTAGAGCGAACATAGCGTGCGGAGGGCTGAAACCAAAGGCGGTGCTCTTTTTCACTTTTCCAAATAACCTGCGGGTCGGGGCGAACAAGAATCTCTCTCGTCCATCGCTCGAGCTTTTCGCCGCAGGAGCAATCAATAAGCTCGTAATCTTTCCATTCGGTTGAATATCTCATTTTAAAATCCTGTTTATGATAATCTTTCTTTAACAACTTCGGCAATTTCGTTGCCGAGTTTTGTTATATGCTCAATATCCTTGCCCTCAAGCATAACGCGGACAAGAGGCTCAGTTCCGCTGACACGGACAAGAACTCTGCCGTCGCCCATAAGCTCCATTTCAGCTTTTTGGGTTGCAGCGATAATATATTCGTCATTATTATATTTTTGTTTGCCCTCGGGTGAAACCTTAACATTGATGAGCACCTGAGGATAAACATTCATAATTGAGGCAAGCTCCGAAAGCTTTTTGCCCGATTTGACAACGGTTTCAAGGAGTTGAACGCCCGAAAGTTCGCCGTCACCGGTAGTAGCATAGTCGAGAAAAATCACATGGCCCGACTGCTCGCCGCCGATATTATAACCGTCCTTAAGCATTTTTTCAAGGACATATCTGTCGCCGACAGCGGTTTTTGCGCAATTGATTGAATTTTCCTCGCAAAACTTGAAAAATCCCATATTGCTCATTACCGTAACAACGGCTGTATCTTTGGCAAGCCTACCCTCGTCCTTCATACGCTTTGCGCAAATTGCGATGACCTTATCGCCGTCAACAAGGATGCCGTTTTCGTCAACGGCAAGCATTCTGTCGGCATCACCGTCAAACGCAAGACCCAAATCAAGCTTTGCGTCGCGGACAAATTTCATAAGCTCTTCGGGATGAGTTGAGCCGCAATTATTGTTAATATTCGTGCCGTCGGGAGTATCCGAAAGCATAAGGCATTTTGCGCCGAGGCGTGTAAAAATTTCTTTTGCGCAAACCGACGCAGAGCCGTTGGCGCAGTCAAGCGCAATGCTCAAGCCGTCAAATCTGACATTTGTTGTTGAAACAACATGCTCAATATAATCGTTAACTGCGGTTTTGCAGAAAAGCCGATTGCCGACATCGCCGCCGATTTTAATGCTCGGCTCTCTTGAATTGTCGAGAATGATTTGTTCAATCTCATCTTCGATTGAATCGTCGAGTTTATAGCCTGTTTTTTGGAATATTTTAATTCCGTTATATTCGCACGGATTGTGTGATGCGGAAATCATAATGCCTGCCTCACACTGATACTGCCCAACAAGATAGGCAACGGCAGGAGTCGGAACGATGCCGACGGAAAGAACATTGCATCCGACACTGCAAAGACCGGCTGTGAGAGCCGCTTCAAGCATATCGCCCGATGCACGCGTGTCCTTGCCGATAAGAACGGTTGGCTTTGCGCTTTTTGACTCCTCGAGCAAAACAGTTGCCGCGGCAGAGCCGATTTTCATCGCAAGCTCGTTTGTTAAATCTTTATTTGCAATTCCTCTTACACCGTCTGTACCGAATAATCTTCCCATAAAATTAACCTCGCTTATAAATCAAGAGTTGTCTGTGTATTTGATGAAGTCGATAAATTATTTTTATTAAAATTGTCGTTATTAAACTCAAATCCGAGATGTTTATAGCCTGCCGGAGTAACACATCTGCCGCGCGGAGTACGCGAAATAAAACCGATTTGCATTAAATAAGGCTCGTAAACATCCTCGATTGTGACTGCCTCCTCACCGATTGCGGCGGCGATAGTTTCGAGTCCGACAGGTCCGCCGTTATAATTGCGAATCATTGTTTTGAGCAGGCGGCGGTCGATAGCATCAAGACCGAGTTCGTCAATGTCCATTGAATGAAGTGCGTCCTGTGCCGCCTCGTCGGTGATAACGCCTTGATATTTAACCTCGGCGAAATCGCGTGAACGCTTTAAAAGGCGGTTTGCGATTCTCGGTGTGCCGCGTGAGCGTGAGGCAATTTGCATTGCGCCCTTTTCATCAATCGGGATTGACAAAATCTGTGATGAGCGTTTGACGATTTGCGAAAGCTCCTGATTTGAATACATCTCAAGCCTCAAAATTACGCCGAATCTGTCGCGAAGAGGAGCGGAAATCTGACCTGCTCTTGTCGTTGCGCCAATCAAGGTGAATTTCGGCAGAGAGAGCTGATAGCTTCTTGCCGACGGACCCTTGCCGATAATAATATCAATCTTGCCGTCTTCCATAGCCGGATAAAGAATTTCCTCAACCGTTCTGTTAAGGCGGTGAATTTCGTCGATAAAGAGTACATCGCCGCTTTCGAGATTTGAAAGAATGGCAACAAGGTCGCCCTGTTTTTCGATTGCAGGACCCGAAGTGACGCGGATATTTACACCCATTTCGTTTGCGACTATGCCGGCAAGCGTTGTTTTTCCGAGTCCGGGAGGGCCGTAAAGCAGAACATGGTCGAGAGGCTCGCCTCTGTTTTTTGCCGCCTGAATATAAATCGAAAGATTTTCCTTAGCCTTTTCCTGACCGATATAATCGGTCAGTTGTTTCGGACGGAGCGAATTTTCTATGTCGACATCCTCCGGTGTATATTCGGGAGCTGATATTCTGTTTTCAAAATCGTATTCAAATTCGTTTTCTATCATTTTTGACTCCTAAAATCACAACTGTGAAGAAAGCTGTTTAAGACCCTTTCTGATCATATCGTCAACCGACAATTCCTTATCCATAGCGCCGACAACCGTTGCGGCGTCTGACTGGTTAAATCCGAGCGAAACAAGAACCTCAACTGCCTCCTGTGCATCGGAATTTGAGGCGACAGCCTGTATACTTTGAACAGCGGCGGCGTTTGACGGAGCAATGCCGAGCATTTTATCCTTAAGTTCGAGAACAATGCGCTCTGCCGTTTTTTTGCCGACGCCCTGCGCTGACTGAATGGATTTGACATCGCCGCTTGAAACGGCAACCGACAATCTGTCGGGCGGAAGAACACTCAAAACAGCCATTGCCGCTTTAGGACCAACTCCGCTGACGGTGATTAAAAGTTTAAACGCATCAAGTTCCTGCTGTGTGGCAAAGCCGAACAAATCCATAGCGTCCTCTCGAACGGCGAGATATGTATATAAATTAGTCTCTTTGCCGAGGGACGGTAATTCTTTTAATGTTGTCATACTGACAAAGCACTTAAATCCCACTCCGCCGCATTCGACAACGGCATAATTAATGTCGGTATAAGTAAGAGTACCTCTAACATTATAAATCATAAGAAATCACTTTCGTTTACAAAATATTTTTAATTCTGTTGATAGCCGAGCCGCTGACATGGCCGTGACAAATTGCCATGGCGAGTGCATCGGCTGTATCGTCGGGTTTCGGAACTTCCTTTAAGCCGAGAATGCTTTTTGTCATCTCCATAACCTGCTTTTTTTCAGCCCTGCCGTAGCCTGTTACTGACTGCTTAACCTGAAGCGGAGTGTATTCAAAAATATCCTTGCCGTACATTTGAGCGGCGAGAGTGATGACTCCCCTTGCCTGCGCAACATCAATAACCGTTTTTTGGTTTGAGTTATAGAACAGTTTTTCCATACTCATTGCCTCCGGCTTATATTTATCGAACAGATAGCACATATCGTTGTATATAATTTGAAGTCGCTCCGGGAACGGCGTTGTTGCCTCGGTTGTGATGGCGCCGTAGCCCAAAACACGAAATTTTGAATGGCTGTATTCAACCACGCCCCAGCCGACGATTGCATAGCCGGGGTCTATACCCAAAATAACCATTTTGCACACTTTTCCATATTAATATAGTTATTTGTAATTATACCATAGCCAATATATCTTTGCAATAATAATTAATATATAAATTAATACTAAAAAGCAATAAAAGGCGCGAATATTTTACAATTTGTTAAAAAATGACAACCGCCGCTTACACAGTTTCGTAAGAGGCGGTTGTTTAATAATTAAAGATTAACCGTATAGTTGATGCTGTTCTCCTCGCACCACTTTTTAGCCTTGTTCAAAGCGTATTCGTGCTGAAAATCCTCAAAGCCGTCAAAAAGCTGAGGATAGACATTATAATACTTCCAAAATGACTCGACATAATCATCTTCATCTATTTTTGAAAGCGCGGTTTTGAGCTTTGGATTTGAAAGAGTATCGACATATGCGCGCATAACTTCCTCATTGCTGACGGTGAAATACGGAATATAGCCGATGGAAACAAAATAAGCCGACTGAGAAATTTGGTCGGGGCGGTCAATTTGAGCCATTGCAGCCGCATCCCTTACCTTATAATCCTTAAGCGAAAACCAAAATCTGTCTGCGCCGCCCCAGCCGTCGCGCAGAGCGGTGCCGTTAATTTCAAAAGTGTTCATAATAACAATATATCCTGATTATTTAATAGAATTCATCAAGCCGCCGTTTTTAATGATGTTTTGAATAAACTCGGGGAACGGTTGAGCCTTATATGTTTTGCCTGTTGTAAGATTTGAAATAACGCCGCTGTCGAAATCAACCTCGACCTCGTCGCCGTCTTTAATATCCTTTGCAGCCTCGTCGCACTCAAGAATTGCAAGGCCGATATTGATGGCATTTCTGTAGAAAATTCTTGCAAATGTTGACGCGATTACACAGCTGATACCCGAAGCCTTAATCGCAATCGGAGCATGCTCTCTTGACGAGCCGCATCCGAAATTAGCCTCGGCAACCATAATGTCGCCCTTTTTAACGGTTGATGCGAAATCGGCATCAATATCTTCCATACAGTGTGAAGCAAGCCACTCCTCGTCGGAGCGGTTTAAATATCTTGCCGGGATGATAACATCGGTGTCGATATTATCGCCGAATTTATGTACTCTGCCTTTAGCGTTCATAATAATTCCATAGCCTTTCCTGCTACAAATATATGCGCGTTTATCCCCGTTGTAGCCAAACGGAGCACGCCGATAAAGCCCGCAAGCGAGCCGTTTTATTCTACCTCAGCCGGATCGGCGATATAGCCCTTAACAGCCGATGCTGCCGCAACGGCAGGTGACGCAAGATAAATTTCCGACTTTGTGTGACCCATTCTGCCGACAAAGTTTCTGTTTGAAGTTGACACAGCCTTCTCGCCTGCTGCAAGGATGCCCATATGACCTCCGAGGCAAGGTCCGCATGTAGGAGTTGAAACGATGGCTCCGGCCTCGATAAATGTTTCGACAATGCCCTCTTTTACGCAATTGAGATAGATTGTCTGTGTAGCCGGGATTACGATAACGCGAACGCCGTCTGCAACCTTATGGCCCTTAATAATCTCAGCGGCAGTACGCATATCTTCCATTCTGCCGTTTGTGCAAGAGCCGATAACAACCTGGTCAATTTCGATTTTTTCGCACTCGTCGATAGTTTTTGTGTTTTCGGGAAGGTGCGGAAAAGCGACTGTCGGACGGAGTGTTGACAAATCAATTGTAACAACGCTGTCATACTCAGCGTCTGTGTCAGCCTCATAAACTTTATACTCACGCTCACTTCTGCCCTTGACATATTCAAGAGTTACATCGTCAACCGGAAAAATTCCGTTTTTGGCTCCGCATTCGATAGCCATATTGGCGATGCAAAGGCGGTCGTCCATAGAAAGGTCGGCAATGCCGTCACCGGTAAATTCAAGCGACTTATAAAGTGCGCCGTCAACGCCGATTTCGCCGATTAAGTGAAGAATAACATCCTTGCCCGAAACATACTTTTTCTTTTTACCGGTGATAACAACTTTGATAGCAGACGGAACTTTGAACCAAGCCTTGCCGGTTACCATTCCTGCCGCCATATCGGTTGAGCCTACGCCGGTTGAAAATGCGCCGAGAGCGCCGTATGTGCAGGTGTGAGAGTCTGCGCCGATAATGCAGTCGCCGCATGTAACGATGCCCTGCTCGGGAAGGAGCGCATGCTCGATACCCATATTGCCGACATCAAAATAGTGTGTAATGCCTTGAAATTTTGCAAATTCCCTAACCTGCTTGCAGTTTTCGGCAGACTGAATATCCTTGTTCGGCGTAAAGTGATCCATAACAAGCGAAATTCTTGTTTTGTCGAATACTGTTTTTTTATTAAACTTGTTCATCTCGTTGATGGCAACCGGAGAGGTAACATCGTTTCCAAGCACCATATCGAGATTTGCCTCTATCAGCTGACCGGGCACAACGCTGTCAAGCCCTGCGTGGGCAGCCAATATTTTTTGAGTCATAGTCATTCCCATATACTCACCCCTATAATATGTAAAAAAATATAATTATTAAACATCTTCGATAAACGATTCTTCGCCTCTTGCGAGAGAAGTGATACCTGTTCTTGCAAGCTCAACGATGCCGAAATGACTTTCGAGATAGTCAATGAATCTGTCGATAGTTTCGCCTGCGCCGGTAAACTCAAGAGTAATCGTTTCAAGCGACATATCGAGCACCCTTGCGCCGTAACGCATATTGAATGCAAGAAGAGCATTCTTTTGAGGAATACCCTTTGCCTTTACCTTTACGAGAAGCAGCTCGGACGAAACAGAAGTTTCGTCTGTAAGCTCGGCAACCTTTTTAACGATTTCAAGTTTTTTAAGCTGAGCCTTAATTTGTCTGAAATTTTCGGGCTCGGTGTTTGTTTCAATAGTCATACGGGAGAAATTGGGGTCTTCCGTTTCGCTAACGGTTAATGAAGAAATATTATAGTTTCTTCTTGAAAACAAGGAAGCAACACGCTGAAGAACGCCGCTTTCGTTATCAACAAGAACAGACAAAATCAACTTTTCTTTCATAATTGCGCCTCCTTAGTTAAATTTTTCGATAATATCCGTATGAGCGCCTCCGGGCGGAATCATCGGAAGTACATTTGAATCGGGGCTGATTCTGCAATCAACGAGAACAGGACCATGATGCTCGAATGTTTCTTTAAGAACTGCATCAATATCATCATTTGTATTAATGCGAAGTCCCTTAACGCCGAAAGCCTCGGCAACTGCAGCGAAATCGGTTTTTCTGTGCGGATCGGTATCGGAAAAACGATTGCCGTAGAAAAGCTTTTGCCACTGACGAACCATACCCAAAACGGTATTGTTCATAATAAACATTTTAACAGGCACATTGTACGAACACATAGTAGCAAGTTCCGACAAATTCATATGGAAGCCGCCGTCACCTGCGAACATAACAACGGTTTTGTCCGGGCATCCGAACTGACCGCCGATTGACGCGCCCATTGAATAACCCATTGTGCCCAAGCCGCCGGAAGTGAGAAGTGTTTTCGGCTGCTTGAATTTATAGAACTGCGCCGCCCAAAGCTGATGTTGACCGACATCGGTAACAACAATCGTATCGTCGGCAGTTGCGGCGTCGATTTTTTCGATAAGAGTTTGAGGATTTACATAATCGCCGATTTGAAGCTGGTCAAACGGACGGCGATAGCTGTTAACCTCGTCAATCCAATCCTTATGGTCGAGTTGTTCAATCGCTCTCGTAAGAATCGGAATAACCTCTTTCAAATCGCCTCTTAAATGGTAATTTGAATAAATGTTTTTATCCATTTCGGCATTATCAATATCAATATGTAAAATTTCCGCATTAGGAGCGAATTTTTTTCTGTTGCCGGCAACACGGTCGGAAAAACGCGCACCGCATGTGATGAGAACATCGCAATCGTGAGCCGCCTTGTTGCACTCAAAATGGCCGTGCATACCGATCAAGCCGAGGTGAAGCGGATGATTGTACGGAAAAGCGCCGAGACCCATAAGACTTGAAACAACAGGAGCGTCGATTTTTTCCGCAAATGTAATCAAATCCTCGCCGACCTCGGAAAGAATTGCGCCGCCGCCGACATAAATAAGCGGCTTTTTGGCATTTTGCAAAAGTTCAACCGCTCTGTCAAGGCAGTCCTTACGCGGTTTTTTAGGCGGATTCGGCTGCTGTTTCGGCTCGGGAGTGTATTCGCACTTTGCGGCAGTAAAATCCTTCGGAATATCAATAAGAACAGGACCCTTACGGTCGCTTTGAGCGATGCGAAACGCACGGCGAATTGTCGGAGCAAGCTCCTCTACGCTTTTAACCTGGAAATTATGTTTTGTAATCGGCAGTGTAATGCCGCAAATATCAACCTCTTGGAAAGAGTCGCGTCCGAGACCCTCCGTAGCATAGTTACAAGTAATTGCGACAACCGGAATTGAATCCATATACGCTGTTGCGATACCTGTTACAAGGTTTGTTGCGCCGGGACCCGATGTTGCAAAGCAAACGCCGACCTTGCCGGTTGCCCTTGCATAGCCGTCTGCCGCATGTGCGGCGCCCTGCTCGTGAGCGGTGAGAATGTGATTGAAAGTGTCGCCGTATTTATAAAGCTCGTCAAAAATATTTAAAATCGTTCCTCCGGGATAACCGAAAATGGTATCTACACCCTGTTCTTTGAGGGTTTCAAGAACGATTTGTGAACCGTTGAGTTCCATACCTACACTTCTCCTTTACAAAATATTATAAAATAAAACTATATACTTAGAAAATATTGACTAATATTTTAGTGTATTTGCAATGCAATGTCAAGAATTATTTACTCTTGTAAAAAGTATTTTTTTGTTATATACTGTTAGTTGACAATTTTGAATCTGAAAACAAGGAGATAAAAAATGAAATTAGGTATGGTCGGCTTGCCGAATGTCGGCAAGAGCACACTTTTTAACGCTATAACAAACGCAGGCGCTCAAAGCGCAAACTATCCGTTTTGCACGATTGAGCCGAATATCGGAATGGTATCCGTTCCGGACGAAAGACTTGACAAGCTTGCCGAAATGTATGACCCCGACAAATTCACCCCTGCAACAATCGAATTTGTTGACATTGCGGGTCTTGTTAAAGGCGCAAGTCAGGGCGAAGGCTTGGGAAACAAATTTTTGTCGCACATCAGAGAAGTAGACGCGATTATTCATGTTGTAAGATGCTTTGACAATGACGACATCACACATGTTGACGGCAGCATTGACCCGGCAAGAGATATTGAGACAATCAACCTTGAACTTATACTCTCCGACTTGGATTTGCTCACAAGAAGGGTTGAAAACAGAAAAAAAGCAATGAAGGGCGACAAGACGATTGCCACGGAAGTTGCTTTTCTTGAAAGACTCATCGCAGAGATGGAAACGGGCAAAACGGCAAGAGCGGTTGAAATCAGCGAGGACGAGCAGGAATATCTCAAAGAGGTTGCATTGCTCACAGTCAAGCCGGTAATTTACGCATGCAATATGGGTGAAAACGACTTTAAGGACAACGCAATCGAAAGCAACAAATACTATCAAACCGTTAAAGAAATCGCGGCTGCGGAGGGCGCGGAAACATTCCCGATTTGTGCCGAAATGGAGGCTGAAATCGCAGAACTTGAGCCTGACGAAAAGGAAGTCTTCCTTGAGGATATGGGACTTGAAAGATCGGGTCTTGACAGACTCATCAAAAAGAGCTATTCGCTTCTCGGTCTTATCAGTTTTCTCACCGCAGGCAAGCAGGAAGTAAGAGCTTGGACTATCAAAAAAGGCACAAAAGCACCGCAGGCGGCAGGCAAAATTCACACCGACTTTGAGCGCGGATTTATCAGAGCCGAGGTTGTGGCTTATGACGACCTTATGGAATGCGGTTCGATGGTTGCTGCTAAAGAAAAGGGACTTGTAAGATCCGAGGGCAAGGAATATGTTATGAAAGACGGCGACATTGTTTTATTCAGATTTAATGTATAAAATAATCGACAACCGTCGAATATCGTATTTTTGTTGACTAATTCATAAAAGTGTAGTACCATTTGATTAGACAAATCTTTGTCACGGGGAGGAAAAAATGTCTGACACAGCAGGAAAAACGGATATTGAGCTTCTCGACGAGATAAAAAACGGCAACGAAAAATCGACTGACGAGCTTATAAACAAATACAGAAGCTCGGTTGAAGCCATTGCGATGAAATACATCAACTCCCCTCTTGAAAAAGACGATTTGGTACAGGAGGGCATGATTGGCTTGCTTGCCGCGATTAAATCATACAACAGCAACAAGGGCGCAAAGTTTTTGACATACGCCTGCCGCTGTATTGACAACTCAATTCAAACGGCACTGCGCAAATTTTCACGGCTGAAGGATATTCCCCAAGGCTCAATTGTTACACTCGAAGAGGATTATTTCGACAATCAATATGTTTTGAGCGCCGAAGATGAATATTTGGCTAATGAAAGTGTTTCAATATTAAGCGACACATTGTATGAGGAGCTGTCAAAATTCGAGAATGAAGTTTTGCGACTGCATATAGTAGGCTGTTCATACAACGAAATTGCCGAAAGGCTCGGTAAAAACCCGAAAGCAATCGACAATGCAATGCAAAGAATAAGAAAGAAACTCAACGGCATCATTTTTAAATAATGTCGATAAGTTTGGATAATTAAAATTTATCCTGAATATTTATCCCACGGCAAAATCTTTAGAGAGGTAGCAAAAATATGTACGAAGACAAGACTTTAATTTGCAAGGACTGCAATCAAGAATTTGTTTTCACTGCAGGAGAGCAGGAATTTTACGCTGAAAAGGGCTTTGTAAACGAGCCACAGCGCTGCAAAGCATGCAGAGCGGCAAGAAAAGCCGCTTCAAAAGCACCGCGCGAAATGCACGACGCAACATGTGCAAGATGCGGCAAGGCATGCAAAATTCCGTTTATTCCGAAAGACGGCAGACCGGTTTATTGCAGTGAATGCTTTGCTGAAATATCGGCAGAAAAATAAGTAAAGACAAAAAATTAGCGCCTACGGTTTCGTAGGCGTTATATTTTTACGAATTTGGTTATTTCGAGTGTTTTTTTCGCCTTTGCCAGCTGAAAAATCCATACAAATCGTTGATAAGGAAAACGGCAAAGCAAACAACTACGCTGATATACTTTTTATCATCGCGCGACGCCAACGCCCAAAGAATTATCAAAACAATATCGTTTGCGGCATAGCCAAGCGCATAATACGGACTGCGGCGAAACGAGAAATAAACGGCGATAAAGCTTGTTGCGACTGAAATTGTGCTGAACACGATATTGGTTGTGTGCAAAGCGGATAAGATGAAATAAAACACGGCGGTGACGACCAAAGCGGCAACAAACGACAGCACTGTTTCTTTAAGCGACACGGCGTTGATTTCGACCTGTGATTTATCCTCCTTACTCGGGTGCTTAAGCCATGAAACGAAGGTGAACACAGCCATCGGGAGCGACATAAACACATATGTTATCAGCTCGCCGTAATAGGCATAAGAATATGAAATTATGCCGTAAATAACGCAAAAAACAAACATTAAAACAGGACCGACAAGGTTGCCCTTTGCATAAAAAATCAGCGATGTTACACCGAACAGCGTTGCAACAAGCGTGAGCGCGTCGCTGTTGCCGAACAGGACAGCAGACAGAATGATTGCGGCGAGCGAAAATCCCCACAAAACATAATCGGTCACTGTGAAATTGCCGAATATTTTTTTGAGCATTACATTCCCTCTTTTCGTAAAAAAATAACATCCGTTTGTGTATCTTCAAAGACCTAACGATACACAAGCGAATGCAAAACATTCTCTACCCGGTGGCAGAAATATTGAATTAAAAAATCATCGGCAAGACCAAACAGCCTTGCCGACATGGCGCAGAGGGTGGGATTCGAACCCACGCGGGCGTTAACCCAAACGGTTTTCAAGACCGCCTCGTTATGACCACTTCGATACCTCTGCATTACTTAATGCTTTGATATATTAACATAACGGCGAGGCAATGTCAAGAAAATTTTTAATTTTGATAAGAATAACTTTTTGCTTGACATTTAAGCAATGATATGATAAAGTATTACTCGCACGAAAGTGCAAAAACTTGACAGGTTTAAACCAAGTTACACGCAGAAGTACTCAAGCTGGTGACGAGGCGCCCCTGCTAAGGGCGTAGGCCGGGAAACCGACGCGAGAGTTCGAATCTCTCCTTCTGCGCCAAAAAAGACACCCAACTTTGGGTGTCTTTTTTGATGTAAAGAAAAGAGATTCGAAAAGGACAAACGCGCAGCGTTAGAAAAAGTACGGCAAAAAGCGACAAATTAAATTCAATACTCGAGAAAAAGCCAAAGACTCAAGGACAAGTCCTTGAGTCTTTGGCGTCAGTAATTTACTTTTTGACAAGCGGATAAATCTGATTGTAATGTTACTTCCGATGTAGTGCATAGTGAAATTTTTCTTTTTGTAACACTATCATAATCCATTTTTACAAGAATGGTATCTAAATCAGCCTTTTTGTCTTCGTCGCAATGAGCGTAAACCACTGTGTTTTCAACGCAGATAACTGTGTAGTATGTATTGTCGGAATACATTGCGTACATGTTGTAATTGTTATAATACGCATCATATTCTCTAAAACCTTTGCCGACTTTTGTATCAATATTATACCTTTTTATATTGCTGTAAGCATTCGATGCTGTATTTGCGTTACTAAATTCAAAAAAATTAAAATTTAAACCGTCAGCCTCTGTAGTCAAACTGCATTCCAATAAACCATTCGTCTTTTCGAAATAATACTCGGTTGAATCAACAACATTGTAATCAAATTCTGTTAAAATGCCAGATACTTGTTGAGAATTTAAAGGAGTTTTTTCTCCTGAATTAAAAAACATAAGACCGAATATTATAACTAATAATCCGATACATAAAGTTACAATTATATACGGTGTTTTTTTATTTAGTAAAAAAGAATCTGAAAACATTTTTTCACCACCATGCTAACAATATAACAAACCGATTAACTAATTTCAAGTTGTTTGAAAAAATATACATAAATATTTATGAGCGATAATTGCGAACAAAGGTCGCTCATAAGGCGTGATTTATTATAATACTTACTTTAAACCATTTATGATTTTGTATTGATTTTTTGATTGAAATTTGATAAACTGAGATAAATGAACGATTGTTTATTTTTGGAGGTACATACAACAATTATGAAAACGCAAGAACAACACAACGAAAAGAAAATCGAATTAATGCAAAAATGCTATGAATGCTACGCCGAAAACGGCTTGAACGGCACGGGAATTCAGGCACTTGCGAACGCTTGCGGATGCACAAAGGCGAATTTATACACATATTTTAAAAATTTGGACGAGCTTATTATCGAATCGACCGAATACTGCATGACAAAGGTTGAGGACGATTTCATGGAAAAAGCACCGACCGACCCGAAGGATGTGTTGCGTTTTATCGAGAAAGTCCCCTATTGGACGGCAAAAAAACACGGAAAAAAATACAGATTAATGTATCAAATATACACCCACCCGAAATATATTGAATATGGGAAGAAATTTTTTAGGGGTGTAAACGAACGATACACTGAATATGCAAAACAGCTTGAGCCGAAAATCGGAATTCCCTACACCGTGATTACGCCGCTTATATTCATATTCGTTCGAGCATGCGTTCACTATGCAATGTTTGAAGACGAATACTATCTCAAAAGCCAAATGGAAGTTTTAAAAGAAAGCGTTATTTTGTTCATCGAAAAATACAAAAAGGTTAATTAGCAGACAGTTATACGGTTAGGTTAGCGCAAGCAATGACGACACAACATACGGCGCTGAAATGACGAAGCAAAATGCATATTAGCAAAAAGTGAATAAGCGCGCAAAAACGGCATAATTATATAGTATGAACAAAAAATTATTTAAGCTTGAGGCTATAGGATTTGTAAGCATTGTCGGAACGCTGAGCCATTTTTTGTATGATTGGCTCGGCAAAAATGTTGTTGCGGGAATATTTTGTCCTATAAATGAAAGCCCGTGGGAGCATTTAAAACTGCTGTTTTTTCCCTTTACGATTTATGCGATATATATGTATATAAGACTGAAAGACAGCAAATTCAATGTGTTTTTTGCAAGCTACATTTCGATTGTATGCGGTATGACGGCGACGCTTTGCTATTTTTACACGCTTAACGGAATGATTGGCGGCAACAACGAATGGGTCAACATTTCGTCATTTTTTGTCGGCGTTTTGATTGCATTTGTATTGAGCTATTTTTTAATCAACAATTCTATCGGCAACGGACTGCCGAACGGAATCGGCGCGGCAATGATGATTGTGACGATGATTGCGTTTTGGCTGTTCACCTTTGAGCCGCCGATTATCGAATTGTTTAAGGACCCGACAGATTTGACATACGGAATAAAAAAATAGGAATAATACGGATTTTGCACGCATATACATTAATTAAGAAGTGCGAAGCAAAACAGAGTATTGTTTCCGAATCAGACCGCCTCGGCGGTCTTTTTTCGTTTATTAAAAGGATATCATTAACAGCGCAAAAAAGGAGCTGATGAGTTATGCTCATCAGCTCCTTTTTTACTCAATCAACTAAATCTAATTTTATCCACATCACCGGTCGTACACCGCCGGAATTATAAAAAACAGGAATTCCGTGATTTAATATTGTTCCGTCACTATGAACATTAGCAGTTGCTCGCCCATGCTCACCCGGTGAACGAAGCCACCACCAAGAACGCAGTTTGTTATCTCTAAACAAGCCCTTATCTATCGCATATTCCGTGCCTTTAGCAATTCGTTCTTCATCGGAATCAAAATACTTGGATGCTTGTTTAATTGACAAAATGAATATTTTATCATTTGTATTACTGCCGGGGTCTGTACTATACATCGGATTATTTTCGGCTTCAATATCACATTCCAAAATATCTTTTCTCTCTGAAACATCAAAAGCGGAATTATAAAAATCAATATTAAGCCATTTTCTTAAAGTCGACTTTTCCCAATTGGTTTCTTCTTTTTCGCTTAAGTTGTAAGGTAATGACTCTATTATTTTATCTGTAATTAACAAAAGCCTATTATCCTCTTGCTTCAATACCTTCCACTTTATTGTTTCTCCCTTATATGTTCCGTAATCAATATAATCTATTTTTTCCATAATACTCCTCTTTTCATTTTATTTTGGCAATATAAAACAGTTTAGTCATTTAGATACGGTGCCAAGAAATCTCTATCCCACAAAACAACGCCTAACTTTTCAGCCAATTCCTTTGCCGAGATTGTAAATATACTGTTAGTCATTATTATTCCGACATGTGCTTTATAATATTGCATTCCGGTATATATCTCTTGAACCGCAGTGTTTCCGACAGGGTTAGAATAATATTTACACTGAACAGCATATTTTATTTCATCTCTTTCAGCGGTTACATCTACACCTTGATCTCCGCTTCCTTTGGTTACATTTACATTTTTATAGCCACGCAACCTTAAAATATCAGCACATACATATTCAAATTCATGTCCGTCGATTGTATCTTTTTCAACCGTTAAATCAGCGCTTTTTCCTTGACATAAAGTTTCAAGACCTGTCATTGTTACTACAGACATTACATTAGTCAATTGTTTGATTTCTTTAAAGTAGTTTGCTTTGCCGCTTGTTCCAAGTATTAGCCTTATCCCGGCATTTTTGCCTTTTAAAGCCAATTCTAATAGCGAACTATATATTTGACTTACAAGTTCAGGCGAATTAATATTATGTAAATCATCAACAACAATGAAAATATATGGCAATTGTCCGTGCTCGGGATCATGCTCATTAATGTATTTATTGTATTCTTCAATACTGTAAACAGAAAGAGATGAAAATTCGGAATATCTTTTAAGCATTTCAGAGATAGCCCATCCGACTGCCCCATATGCCTTTCTTTCATTGCTGATAACAGGTACAAGCAAATGAACATTGTATGGCTCATAATTAAACTTATTCATATTTTTAAGTATTCCGATATTCATCAACAGGAATCTCGAATTAGCAAGTCTGCACCTACTCATCAAACATCCTATATTAAATTCAAACTGCTTAAAATCGACATTCTCCACAATGATATTCGGAAATTCAAAAAAATTAATAATACTGTTTACATTACCGAAATAAATTCTTGCAAAATTCAACTTTTCATTTAATTCGCAAACAAATCCACTTCTAATCTTATATTTAGCCGATAAAGTAGTTTGCACATTTGTGATTTTACTCAATGATAAAACAATGCATTCATCTATCAACATTTCAATATCATCGTAGTATATTTTCAATTCGTCAATTATTTTTACAATTGTTTCGTCGGATTGGTTTCTTACTAAATCATTAATATATAGAATACAGTCTTCGTAGAATTTCAACTTTAATTTCAGTGCGGTTATGTCAACATTTGTTGCATTATATAATATTTCATTATTACTGTTTCTTTCGCAAACTGCATTCCACATTTGATTCCACTGTTGCTTCGAGATTAAAACTTCACAATTATTCAAACCATCTGAAACACCGATAATATTATGATCCTTCAATTGCTCAATAATTTTAGATGTTCTTGTATAACCAACACCAAGCTTTCTTTGTAAAAAGGACATAGAAGCTCTGCCATATTGCATAACAATATCAACAGCATCCTTGAAAGATGGATCTAATACTCCGGAAGCAATATTTTTTGCCAAAATAATACAATCTGCATTTTCCATTTTGGAGTAAACTTTTAAATATTTATCAATTTCTTTAATCAGCATTAATGCTTCGTAATCATTAACGTTTCTTAAATTGATAATTTCGCCGTCGAACAAACAGCAATAGCCTATTTTATTAGAAAGAGGAGATTTTTTTATTGCAGAAATATCATTATTCACACAACATTCATTATTATTCACAGAAATGGCATTAACATCTTTAAACACATCATTAGTGTTTTCAGACAAAACAGTTTTTGATGCAACAGACTTTTGTTTTCTAAATAGTTTAAACATAAAATATAACTCCACAGTATGTTATATTTTAATTATAAACACAATTAATAACAAATGCAATGCTCTTTTTATCAACATAAAAAGCAAAGAGTTATAAAATGAATCCGCTATTGTAAACTTACCCCCGATAACTGCATTGACGCCTTTTACAGGCGTAGACACTCCTCACTCTGTCGATTCGTGACTTTCCCACAAGAAGAAATTTTTTATTAATAATTAAAATGCGCTCTATCGTAGGGCGAACTGCGGTCGCCCGTGTTAGATTATATTAATGATATGCGAAAAAAGAGGCGAACACAGTTCGCCCCTACGATTTGGTATTAAAAGATTTGGAGTGCTTGTCGGCGGTTCAAGTCCGCGGATAATCATTGACAACATAAAGAAAATGAAAAAAAGCAACACCGAAGTGTTGCTTGGAGCTGATAGGCGGACTCTGAAGGAAGAGCGACGCACTACGAAACAGTCCCCCGGACTGTTTCTCCCAAATCAAAGATTTGGAGTGCTTGTCGGCGGTTCAAGTCCGCGGATAATTATTGACAACATAAATAAAATGAAAAAAAGCAACACCGAAGTGTTGCTTGGAGCTGATAGGCGGACTTGAACCGCCGACCTCGTCCTTACCAAGGACGCGCTCTACCACCTGAGCCATATCAGCACAAAAACAGCGGGCGACAAGACAAAATCTTATCGCCCCATGGCGACCCGAAACGGGCTCGAACCGTCGACCTCCAGCGTGACAGGCTGGCGTTCTAACCAACTGAACTACCGGGCCATTTG
>ERZ1034998.459-NODE-459-length-26818-cov-6.321526_pt1 | contig 26818 bp, 22 predicted proteins | sample MGYA00520621_ERZ1034998 | MGnify/ENA primary metagenome ERZ1034998 (study PRJEB33766, sample SAMN09781748) | gut metagenome | biome: gut microbiome | host: Homo sapiens | place: Madagascar | study: EMG produced TPA metagenomics assembly of the PRJNA485056 data set... | reverse complement strand
GTGTCTTATAACGGCTTTGACACTCCCCGCCCGCCTGTTTGTGGTAGCCGGACTAGCTCTCAAACTTTTTAGCTTTTCTAAGCAGGCGCTTTTGTGAATTTGATATTAGGGCATGCCCTTCAAAACTCGCTATCTAGGTATTCTATTTATTCAAGCTGTGTGCTCAAACAGATGAAGGGCATGCTCACATTTTCCAAAAGACGCCTGCGTAAGAAAACCACAAAAGTTCTCGGAAGCATAGTCCGTCTACCACAAACAGGCGGGCAGGAGTGCTCAAACCTTTAGAAGACACGGTTAATAATGAAACCGCCATACGGTTGTATTAGAGTTTCGCGGTTGTTGTGTATGCCCTGCAAAAGGAGAGGGCGGGCGCGGGGTGTTTATGTGGTACTATACGGGAGGAGAAAAAAGAAAGGTATGGCAGAAAAAATTCCCTACACAGGCAGTGTATGTGCCTGTGCAGGGAACTGTGATTAAAGTTCGGGCATATCCGGTGTGAGGATCGTAACCGGATACGGCTGATTCTGGATTGTCAGTTCCGTAATCTGGTCGAAGGAACTGTAAATGGCTTCATCGACGTATTCAAACTTTTCCGGGGTCTGTCCGGCTTCGAGCAGTTCGATGATCGCCTCCACACGGGGACCATGCAGCGGATTGCATTCGGTAATGCAGGAAATCTTGCCCTCCACCGCGTACTGGACGGCAGAATGGTTGACACCATCAAAGGACAGCACCATGATCTCGCCGTTTGCGATGTCGGAACCGACGACTCTGCCTGCATCCTCGATCGCCTCGATCGCGCCAAGTGCTTCATTGTCATTCTCGCAGTAGACGACGTTGAGCTGGCTGTACTTGTCGAGAAGCTCTGCCATGACCTCCTCGCCCTTTGCCTGTGTGAAGTCTCCCGGAGCTTCCTCCAAAAGATCCCAGCCGTACTCGGCAACCGCATCCTCAAGCGCCTTGGTACGTCCAAGCTGTGCAGAAGCACCAAGTGTTCCCTGAATGTTTACGATATGAAGCTCCTCCGGTGCGATCTCATTTATGAGACTGTACTGGTGCAGCCATTCGGCAGCCTTTTTTCCCTCCAGCTCGAAATCTGATCCCACCCAGCAGGAAAAGAGGCTGTCATCCTCCACCGCGACCATACGGTCAACGATGATCACCGGGATGCCGGCATCCTTCGCCTCACCAAGTACCGTCTCCCAGCCGGTCTCCGTTACCGGAGCCAGCACAATATAGTCCACACCCTGCTGGATAAAATTGCGGATCGCCGTGATCTGGTTTGCCTGCTTTTGTTGTCCGTCCTCAATGATCAGATTGTAGCCCCGTGTTGTCGAGAATGTTGTTTTCATCGACTCCGTGTTCATGGAGCGCCAGTCCGATTCCGCTCCCAGCTGGGAGAATCCGATCGTGATTCTTCCGTCCTCTGTTTCTGTCTCCGATGTAGCATTAGTGGCAGGTGTGTTGCCACAACCTGCCACCATGATACACAGAAGAAATCCCATCATTACTGCGTATAATTTCTTCATAAATTCTGCCCGTCCCAGTCATGTACGATTTGTTCAGTATCTGAACAGTTGCCTATTTGCTTACTTTTTTACGTGCAAGGACAACACTCTGTACCACAAGGAAGATGCAAAGCATTGCTGCGACCGTGATTCCGGTCCACCATGCCTGATCGAAGCCTGCGGACGAAACGATATTCTGGATGGTACTTAAGGAAAGTACACCGAAGAATGTTCCGATGATGTTGCCTACACCGCCTGTCAACATTGTACCACCAATAATGGAAGATGCAATAGCATTCATTTCTGCACCGGCCGCATGGGATGCGGAGCCGGAGCCAACATGCATAAAGTAAACATAGCCGCCGATGCCGGCAAGTAAGCTGCAAAGTACATACGCGATAAACTTTGTCTTTTTGACATCGATGCCAAGCATCAATGCGCTCTGCTGATTGCCTCCGATTGCATAGAAGGAGCGCCCGAGCTTCGTCCATTTCAAAAGACAGAAGAAGATGATCACAACTAAAAGTGCGATGACAACACCGACTTCAACGTAGGCATTCACATAATCGCCGAGCTTGTTGTAAGAGCCCATGCCCGGAATCGTGATGCGCGTATTCTTAAGTGCTGCAAACGCCTCATTTTCCACGTTGAACGGCTTGGTATTTACGATCGTTGTCATACCTCTTGCAAAGAACATTCCTGCAAGGGAAACGATAAACGGCTGGATCTCTAAGTACGCAACCAGAAATCCCTGTAACAGTCCGAAGCACAGCCCGATGCCGAGCGCGATCAGAATGGACATCGGCACATTGCCGCTATGCTGATCCAGATATACGGCACAGCACATGCTGACCAAAGCCGTAACACCACCGACGGAGATATCGATTCCTCCGGTGATCATGACAAGGCTCATTCCACAGGAAAGGATGATGAGCGCTGCATTTGCGTTTAAGATGTTAAAAAAGGTCTGCGGTTTTAAAAATCCCTGTCCCAGAAAGATCATGGCACCGATGTACATAACGAAGAAAACCACGATCGTGATAGTAAGCAGCAGACTGGTATCAGACATATTTTTGAATTTACTCTTTAATCCTTTCATGCCTGCACCTCCTCTTTATGAAACATACCCGATATTTTTTTGCCAAATACGTTAAGATATTCCCTGGTCTTTGGTGCACTAAGTACAACAAGAATGATAACAACGACCGCCTTGTATGCCGGAAGTGCATCTGACTGTACCTGGAACTTGTAAAGCGTTGTCGTCAGAAACTGAATGACATACGCGCCGAGGATAGAAGCTGCCATGTTAAATCTTCCGCCGCCGAGTGCATTTCCGCCAAGTGCAACCGCAAGAATGGCATCCATCTCAATATCCTTTGCAATAACCGAGTAGTTGATGGTTGAAAGGCGGCTGACCTTGATCAGCGCTGCAACCGCAACACATACACCTAAGATCACGAATGATAAAAACTTCACAAGTGTCGGATTCAGTCCGTTGAGCTTTGAGGAGCTTTCATTGATACCGACCGCCTGTGTAAATAGTCCGAGTGTCGTAAAGCGAAGCACCATGAATATAACGATCACACAGATCGCTGCGATAAAAAATGGTGTCGGGATAGGGATTCCCGGAATCAATCCTCCAAAATATTTAAACGTCGGATCGTTTACGATCGGAAGCTCATTGTTGTTGATCCATGCAGCGATGGAACGTCCTGCTGTGTAGAGGATCAGCGTCGCGACCATCGGCTGGATCTTAAAATAGGCAACAAGTATCCCGTTGAATGCGCCAAACAGCATGGCAACAACAACGCTTACCAAAAATGCCACGATGATCGGTGCCTGCAGTTCGTCGGAAGTACCATTTCCACAAAGTACACGCAGCACAACGCTTCCTGCGATCGCGATCGCTGCGCCCACACTGATATCCTGTCCGCCGGTCGCTGCCGTTACGATCGTCATGCCGATTGCAAGGATTGCAAGCTCTGAACCGTAATCGAGGATCGTGATCAAAGATCCGGAGAGGATTGGATACCCCGCGTTGTTCGTCCCAAGGGTGATCTTAAAAAAGCTCGGATCTGCGATCAGGTTAAAAACAGCCAGAATGACAAGTGCAGCAAGCGGAATGAATATCTGCTGTCTGAAAATATTTGAAATTGTGAATTTGCTTTTTGCTTTTGTCTCCATTACTGATCACCTCCTGCAATCGTGCTCATGATCTTCGTCTGCGTCAGATCCTCGCCGGATAGCTCTCCAACTACCTTGCGATCTCTCATAACAACCAGTCTGGAGCAGGTACGAAGCATCTCGTCTGTCTCGGAGGAGATGAATGTGACACTCATTCCCTCGGATGCAAGCTTAAGTACGAGCTTCTGGATATCTACCTTAGTTCCGACATCAATACCTCTTGTCGGCTCGTCTAAGATTAGATAATCCGGGTGTGTAAGCAGCCAGCGTGCCAGAATAACCTTCTGCTGATTGCCGCCGGACAGGGACTTGATTGGTGTGTCTGCCGATGCTGTCTTGATATCGAGCAGCTTTATGTACTCGTCTGCAAATTTATACTGCTGCGTCTTCGAGAACGGATGGAAAAATCCCTTTAGCACCTGAAGTGCCAGAACGATATTCTCCCTTACGGAAAGATCCCCAATGATTCCGTCGACCTTTCGATCCTCCGGAAGATAGCCGATGCCAAGCTTCATCGCATCAATCGGCTTCTTGATCTTTACAACCTTTCCATTCTTCTTTACCGTACCTCCCAGAACGCGGTCAGCACCAAAGATTGCCCGGACGCATTCGCTTCGTCCGGAGCCGAGCAGTCCGGTAAATCCATTGACCTCGCCCTTATCAATGTAGAAGTCAAACGGCTTTATTCCTGCATCACTATATAATCCCGCCACCTCAAATACCGGTGTCGTATTGTTTCCTCTGTCAAACGGCTTCTGCCCGCCCTGGATATCCGACAGATCATCCAGCTCTTTTCCAAGCATCTTGGATACCAGCTGTACTCTCGGAAGATCCTTGATCGTGTACTCCCCAACCAACTGTCCGTCCCGGAGTACCGTGATCTTGTCGCACACCTCATATACCTGATCGAGAAAGTGTGTGACAAAGATAATGCCAACGCCCTTTGCCTTCAGGTCGCGCATCAGCTTAAACAGCTTCTCAACTTCCTTCTCATCCAGGGATGAGGTCGGCTCATCTAAAATCAGCACCTTGCACTCCATGTCTACCGCACGCGCGATCGCAATCATCTGCTGTACCGCGATGGAGCAGCTGGAAAGCTGCTGGGATGCCTTTGCCGGGATGTCAAGAGACTGTAAGATTTCATCTGTCTTTTTATTCATCTCGCCCCAATTCTGGAACGCGCCCCTGGTACGTCCGATAAACATATTTTCGGCTACCGAGAGGTTCGGGCAGAGTGTGATTTCCTGATACACGGTGCTGATGCCAAGCCGCTGTGCATCCTGCGGAGAGTGGATCACCACCTCCTTCTCATGCCCCTTTAAATAGATATGTCCGCCATCCTTTGCGTACACACCCGTCAATACTTTGATCAATGTTGATTTTCCTGCACCGTTTTCGCCCATCAGTGCATGGATCTCGCCTTCGCAAAGCGTAAAGTCTACGCCCTGCAGTGCCCGGACACCCGGAAAGGTCTTTTCAATTCCGCGCATTTCTAATACCGCATGTTCTCTCACTGGGTAGTCACCTCCAAATTCTGCTTAAAAAGCGAGCGCGGCAAAGCGTTGTTTACAGACGCCACTCCGCGCTTGCTATGTTTGTTCTAAGTTTATCCTGCTATGGATTAGATGCCGTAATTTGCAACATCATCATCTGTGATCGTTGTAGCGTCAAAGCCCTTCTCATCCATGATGATCGTCTTTTCAGAAAGTGTCTCACCAGCTTCAAGCTTCTTGATGATGTCGTTGATGTAAGAGGACTGGAATGGGTTGCACTGTCCATCATAGTTCCAGTTCTGATCCTTTAATTCCTGAAGTGCCCACTTGTTGCAGTCAAAGCCCATGATGATGACATCTTTGCCGACACCGTGTGAAATGCCTGCTGCGTCAAGTGCTGCAACAGCGCCCTTTGCCATATCGTCGTTCTCTGCGTAGATTACATTAAAGGATGTACCGGAATCAATAACGGACTGTACGATCTGCTGTGCCTTCTCTGCGTTCCACTCAGCGGTCTGCTGTGTAACAAGTGTCCAGTTGTCATTTGACTCAACTGCTGCATCGAGTGCTCCGGAACGTCCCTGCTGTGCTGCGGAACCCATAACACCCTGAATATGAATGATGTTGTACTCGCTAAGTCCCTGTGAGCTTAACCAGTCAACTGCTGTCTGTCCTTCCTTCGCCATATCGGAAACGATGGATGCCTCGTAGAGATCCTCGCTTGCATCGATGGTACGGTCAAATAAGATAACGCGGATTCCTGCGTCCTTCGCATCCTGAAGTACGGAATCCCATCCTGCGGTATCTGCTGCGGAAAGAAGTAAGTAATCTACGCCGTCCTGAATGAACTTCTGTGCGGCTGCGATCTGCTCATCATTCTTAAGGCTGTATGCAAAGGATGCATCGTATCCATTCTCTTCTGTGAATGTAGCCTGCAGATCCTTGTCATTTGCGGTACGGTAACCGGACTCGTTCGGATCGTTGTTGATGATACCAACCTTGATCAGATCGCCGGAAGAGGAATCCCCATCCCCTGATGCCGGTGCGCTGCCACAGGCAGTCATTCCAAGTACCATTGTCGATGCCATAAGAGCTGCAAAAATTTTCTTCTTCATAAAAACGTCCTCCCTGAAATGAAATACATTATACGTTCAAAGAACTATTTCTTTGATGGCATTATCGTATCGCATCCCCGGTCGGAAATCTATGCAGATCATTCCCCGAATGGTTCAAATTTCTATTTTGTTTTTCCGGAAAGTTTGTTTTTTTCCTGCGGAGGTTTATTTTTTTCCTATATTGTATTTTCCTCGATCACATAGGGCAGCCGGATGCATACCTGCGTGCCCTCCATGTGGACACTCTTGATGGAAATACCATATTCCTGTCCGAATTTGAGGCGTATGCGCTCGTTTACATTGTACAGCCCGTAGATCTCGTTTTCATCCGGTGCGTTCTGCCCGATGCGGTCCTTGATCTGCTGCAGCCGCTTTTCTCCCATGCCGATGCCGTTGTCCGTCACATACAGATAAAAACAGTCCTTAGCCTTTTCCCCGGTTATGCTGATCTTGCCAAGTCCGCGCTTATTCTTGATACCGTGATACAGGGCATTCTCTACAAGTGGCTGGATCGTGATCTTCGGAATGCGGTACATGCCAAGCTCCTGCGGCACATCGATCTCATACTCTAAGATGTCCTGATAGCGTATCTGCTGGATTTCAAGATAACTGCGCACATGCTGCAGCTCCTCCTCGATAGAGATAATATCCTTGCCCTGATTGAGCGAGGTGCGGAAAAATTTCGAGAGGCTTCCGACCATGCTGACGACCTTTTTCTGGTCTCCCGCTTCCGCCAGCCACACGATCGTATCCAGTGTGTTGTACAGGAAATGTGGGTTGATCTGTGCCTGCAAAAGCTCAAGCTCGGCATCCCGCAGGTGGATCTGTTCCTGCTTGACCTGTTCGAGAAGCTGATTGATCTTGTCGATCATGGTGTTGAGCGATTCACTCAAAAGCATCACGTCGCTGCCCGCGTTTACCGTTGTACGCACAGACAGATCGCCCTTTGCCACCTGATCGGTTGCCTCGCTTAGCTGCCGGATCGGCCGCGTGATACTCTGCGGGATAAAATAGGATAAAAACAGAACGACAAGCGTGATAAAGATTGCCGCCACGATAAGCGACCGGATCAGAATCATGTCGAACTGCTGATATTCGTCTCTGGTCTGCTGGATGTCCCTGATCTCATAGTAGATGTACTGGATGACCGTCTCCCGCAGAAGGCTTGTGACGATCTGGACGTCGTTCTCCCAGATCTCGAGGTTTTTCTCGTAGTTATTGCCTTCAATGATATTTTCTTCGATACGCCCCTTATAGATTTCCAGATTGGCAAGATACTTTCTCGCGCTGGCAAGGCGGTCATTGTTCTCCCTCGAATCGGTAAGCTTTTCCAGCTTGCCAACAATCTGATTGGCATCTGTCAGCAGATCATTCAGCCCGGATTCCTCGATCGTCTTGTTGCCGACAATCAAAAGATACGTCTCATAGTCAAAGTCCTTCTTAAAATCCAGACTGAAATCACTTGCGGTAACCGCAGAGTTAAGCATATTTTCATACTTGCGGTTGCTGCTCCACAGATTGTATACACACACGATCAGAAGAACCAGCATCGGAATAACGACGATCAGATACGAGATCCGGATCTTCGATGCCAACGTTGATTTCTGATAGATCTTCTTTAGCTTTTCCAACATTTACTCCGCGTCGTCTCCCTCCTGGGACTTTCCGCCCCGGTACTGTGTCGGTGTCATTCCCTGCGTCTTTTTAAATAAGTAGGAAAAATAGTGTGGATCCTTGTAGCCCACATCATAGGCAACCTCGCTGCTCTTTTTGCTGGTGCAGCGCAGCATCTCCTTTGCCTTGTTCATACGGTATTCCGTCAGAAAACGGATAAATGTCTGCCCCGTCTGCTGGCTGAAGATCGTGCTCAGATGGTTCGGTGAAAAACGCACATGTGATGCAAGCATATTTAGCGACAGCTCGCTGTCCGCATAATTGTCCTCGATGTAGCGGATTGCATCATCGACCACATCTCCATACCGGTTCTTTGCCACGCGGTTGCGAAGCTCGATCGCCGCCTGTAACAACTGCTCTATGTACTGCCTCGTCTGCGCGACGCTCCGCATGAAGCCGGAGTTTAAGTCCAATGTAGGAAGCTCCTCTCTGGGAAACTGCAGCTCCTCCACGAACTCTGACACGCAGAAATAGCAGTCCATCACAACATACTGCCGGAACACGTTGGACTGGACAGCATTTGAGCCAAGATTGCCGAAAAATTCCTCCACAAAGTAGATTACTTCTTCTTTATCTCCCGTCTTTAAAAATTCCCGAACCCTATTGCGGTCAATCGATCCGGGATCAACACTTCCGATATTGAATGCTTCCCCCTGCTCATAAGCCTCGTTACCAATGTTGGCAGAGTCTACCACGCGGCTTCCCTCCTCAAAGAATCGGTGCGCAAAGGCATGGCTTGCCTGCTCAAACGAAGTCGAGATCTCGCGCAGCCGGTTTACCGGTTCCCCGATTCCCATATAGTAGCGGATGTGGTCGTTCGCCTGCACAATCTCTAAGAACCGCTCAATATATTCCTTCTGCTGTTGTTTTAGTTCCTCCTCGGAATCCGCCTTAAGCAGCACGGCGCGTCCCTCAAGATTGCGGTCGAATGCAGTCAAGCCCCTGCTGTTTTCCAGCGCGGCAAGCTTCTGCTCCGCCGCAACGACGCTCTTGGAGTATTCCTCCTGTGTGTGGGAGGTCGACTGTAGCTTGATCAGCAGCACATTATAATATAGAGCAGAAATATCCATCTCCAAAAGCTTTGCCATCTCTAAAAGCTCCGGAACGGATTTCTGTCCCGATACAAGATGCCGGAAGAAATCTTTTTTCTCCTGCTGCAGATTTTCCTCCATCTCCCTCTTGTAGCGCTCGCTGATCTCCCGCTCCCGCTTTGAAGCGGCAATTCTTCCCGACAGCGCATCAACCTCCCTGATCAGTTCATCCCCACTGATCGGCTTTGACAGGTACTGCGCCACCCCGATCTTGATTGCCTCCTTGGCATACGCAAATTCCTCATAGCCGGTCAGAATAATGATCTCCATCCACGGAAATTCCTTTTTGATCAGCCGGCTCAGCTCAATACCATCCATAAATGGCATCTTGATGTCTGTGATCACAATATCCGGCTGCAACTTCTGGATCATTGGAAGTGCAAGCTCTCCGTCACTTGCCTCCCCGCAGAACTCATAGCCATGTGCCGCCCAGTCGATGTTCTTCTTGATACCCTCCCGGACAACAAACTCGTCCTCAACCAAAAATACCTTCAACATATTCGTCCGATTCCCCCACTGTCTGTTCTTGTCTCCTGCGGATCTGTACCCCTACATATCCGCTGCTCGCCAATCATGCAAGCATTCACCCGCAGTGCCATCTCAAAAAGCTCCGCTTTTTTCGCTGTCGGGCAGTCGCCCTATCAGCCGAAAAGTAAGAACCACCCGCCTTGTGCAAGCACAGGCTGCGGCTCTTTCTTTTCGGCTGGCACTGCTCGTTACTACATTATATCATACCATGGACGAACTGTGTAAATCCTCATAAATAATTTTCAGGCGGCTTCCCATGCGGCTTAACAGTTCATTTGCGATACTGTCTGCCCGCTCGGCAAGTGCTGCCGCTGTAATTTCCTCCTCCTTGTCGGTTCCGATCAGTGTCACCGTGTCACAGATAGAAACGCCGGTGACCTCTGTAATGTCAATGATCATCTGATCCATACAGATGCGCCCTATGACCGGGGCACGCTGTCCGTTTGCCAGAACATAGCCATTGTTCTTGGAAAGGTTGCGCGGGTAGCCATCCGCATATCCAATCGGCACGACCGCGATCGTGCGGTCGCTTTCTGCCACGAATGTCCGGTTATAGCCTACGCTCTCGCCCTTTTTCACCTTTCGGGTCAGGATGATCTTCGACTTTAGGGAAAGCACCGGGCGAAGCGCAAGCTCGCATACGGTTTTCGTTCCCGGAACGCTGTGCGTACCGTATAGCAGGATTCCGATCCTTGCGTAATCGCACTGCAAATCCGGATAATTTAATATGCCGTAGCTGCTTTGTATATGAAGCTTAGGCAGCGGTATTCCCTGCTGCTTTACAGCGTTCACCACCTGATAAAAGCGCTCGATCTGCATCTGTGAGAAAGCAATATCGGATGGACTGCTGCTATCCGATGCACACAGGTGTGTAAACATTCCGGTGACCCTTATGTAGTGCAGTGCAAAGGTCGCAATGACTGCCGCGGTATCCCCCGCATCATATCCGAGCCGATGCATGCCTGTATCGATCTTTATGTGCGCCTTTACCCTGCATTTCTGCTGCTCCAGTGCCATTGCGTAGGAGGCACTGATCAGTGTCTGCGTAAGGTCATATTTCTGGAGCAGTTCTGCCCGGCTTGGCTCGGTATAGCCAAGGATCAGTATTTCACCGGCGATCCCCCTGCGGCGCAGCTCGATCGCCTCATCGATCGTTGCAGTTGCAAATGCGTGGACACCCATGCGGTTGCAGCACGCAGCGATCTCATACGCGCCATGCCCGTATGCCTGTGCCTTTACGACCGCCATGATCTCGCACTTGGAGGGCAGCGCAGACCGGATCGTGCGGATATTGTGCGCAAGATTATCCAGATTGATCTCCAGATATGCCCGGTCGGTCGCCGTATTCTCCTTTTTCTGCTTGGGGCAGAGCTGATTCCACACCGCGTCAAGTACAACTGCCATCACCGCTGAGCCTGCGCACACACATATATAATGAAGGAGGCTGTTCTCCACCAGCCATGCCTGTGTATGCGTCCCCCTTGCGAACATCCGCACCACCAGAATGACCATCGGATGAATCACATAGATAAGCAGTGATATGTTGCGGATTTTTGTGTATCTTCTGCCTCGCAACCCGATGAGCAGGCAAAACAGCAGATACATCGCCGGAACCAGAAACAGATACATGCTGTCATGCCGTTGCAGCTTCTGGCTTCTCAGCAAAAGTGCCTCTGCACACATAAGTGCCATGCTCCCCGCGAAGCCGCACAGATACAGCGTTTTTTCCCGGCTTCGTATTCCGCCATGGTCAGCAATATATGCTCCCATCACAAAGAATAATGGAGCGAAGAAAACTCCGTTTCTGGTGTAATCCATGATCTGGAACAGAAGCGCATACAGCGCATGTAAAAACGGAAGCTTCTCTGCAATCCCATAATAGCTGTCCCCGAAAAGTGCGATTAAGTAGAGCACTCCCGACACCGCAAATGCCCGCCGGTATCCACCGTGCTCGATCAGCCGCCATGCGATCACCGCACCGATCACGGAAGCCGGAAGATACCACAGATGGTACAGTGTCCCGTCAAACACCAGATCCTTTATGAGCTTCGGCAGGAAGTTCTCCATTGTAAAATAGCCATTGTAGAAGTTTACCGGAATATACAAAAGGATCGCCGCGCCGTATATGGCAAGCGTCCGCTTTGCAAAGCTTCGCACCGCTTCCGTGCTTCTTCTCTTTGCGGAAAGCAGAAAGAAGCCGGAGCTCATAAAGAAGAACGGAACTGCCAGCCGTGCCACCACTCTTGTCAGGACAAAATCTCCCGTCTCGCTAAATGAGCTTAACGGTGACGTATGGATCGCCACGACAAGAAACGCCGCCACGATCCGCGCAATATCAATCCCGACGTAGCCCTCTTTTGCAGAACCATTTCCACCGGGCGTTCCTTTTAACGTGCCCCGTCCCATCACTTTATGTACAGGCTTATGAGGCGTTTCAGCATTTCTTCAAACGATAAGCCGATTCCTTTCATCATATTCGGGTAGCGGCTGTGGGAGGTAAAGCCTGGAATCGTATTCACCTCATTAAATACAATCTCCCCTTCCGGCGTATAGAACATATCCACCCGCGCAAAGCCGGAGCATCCCAATGCACGGTAAATTGCCACGGCTGCCCTCTGTATCCGCTTCTCGGTCACCTCGTCGATGCGCGCCGGCATGTAGATCTTCGAGGTCTTTAGGGTATACTTTTCGGTATAGTCAAAAAAGCCCTGCTCCAGCTCAATCTCATCGACTCTTCCAACGGTCAGCTCATCAATTCCCATCACTGCGCAGCCGACTTCAAACCCGCACACGTTCTCCTCCACGGTGACCTCCGCATCATGTGCAAACGCAAGCTCGATCGCTGCATCCAGCTGCTCCTGTCCGTATACCTTTGTGATTCCGAAGGAAGATCCGGCTCTTACCGGCTTGACGAACACCGGAAAGGAAAGTGTCTGCCGGATCGTCCGCTTGGCTGCCTCCTCCTCTGCGCGGCAAAAGGTAACTGCCTTCGGGACTGCGATCCCAGCAAGAGAAGCGAACTTGTGGGCGCGATCCTTGTCCATGCAGAGCGCGGAGGAAAGCGTACCGCAGCCGACTACCGGAATGCCCGCAAGCTCAAACATTCCCTGTAATGTTCCATCCTCGCCGTTTTTTCCGTGCAGCACCGGGAACACAAGGTCTACCCGGATCGGTGTCTCCTCTCCCTCGCATATTTCCACGAAGCCACTTTCGGAGCGACTTGGTGAGAATAGGATTTTGCGGAGCTTGTCCGCATCCTTATGCCATGTATTATCTGCGATTGCTCCGAGGTCACCGAGATAATGATACCAGTCTCCCTCTCTGGTTATACCGATCGAAAGAACTTCGTAACTGTCAGCATCCATATTTTCTAACACCGCGTGCGCGGATTGCAGGGAAACCTCATACTCGGTTGAGTTTCCTCCAAAGATAACTGCGATTTTTTTCTTTTGCATTTTAGCACCTCTTTCTTTTGTTCCGGTGCATCTTTGCATGAAAAAAGGCACACCGGCTTGGTATGTCTATTATACCAGTAACCGGCGTGCCGTTCTTTACGCCCCGCTTAAGGGTTTCTTTTGTTTTACCTACAACTTTCTTACATTTTTATTAAGATGGTGTCTCCTTCTCACGCAGCTTCTCCACAAGCGCGTATACCTCCGGGCGCTTCTCCTTTAAATGTTCATCCAGCAGATGTCTGCGCTCCAGAAATTTCTCCGCAAGCTCCGGATGTTCCTTTGCGATGCGCTCATGCACTTCGCGGCGGTGCTCCTCGATGCGGGTTGCCAGGCTCTTCTCGTCTTTTCCGGAAATGTTTACGATCTCCTTTAAGTGCTCCTCCAGATGCTCTAGCCACTCGTCCTCGTCCAGTTCCTCCATGTGTGACCATCTGCCGTGAATCAGGTTGTCCACATCGCCAGTCTTTTTAAGCTGCTCGATCTGGAGGGCGATCTGCTTCTCCATCTGTGCCTCGGCTTCCTGACCGAATGCCCAGACAAACTCCTGCACACGGTTGTCCGCACGCTTTCTGGACGCGCTGCGCTGCTCATTGTCAATGCCGCCCTCCAGCGGATACGGTCGTCTGATTCCCATATCCTTCAGCGCGATATGCGTGGTGCGGCGCACACTTCCCTCCTCGATCATATAGCCAAGCCCGAACTTGCGGAGCTGTTCATTGAGTTCTGCGATATGCTCTGTCATATAGAAACGGATTCCCTTTTGTTTCAGGGATTTATATAAGATCTCAAGGCTGTCCGCCGCTGTGATGTCAATGCTTCCGATACCGCTCGCATCCAGAATGACCACCTTGGTATCCTCCCTGATGGCATCCTCGATATCCTTTCGCAGCACCTGCACATTGGCAAAAAACAGATTGCTGCTGAACCGGTAGATCACGACTCCGGATAACGCGCACACCCGATCCCCCTCCTTCAGATCGCGGAAATGACTGTGTCCCGGCTGTATTCCGAGAAAACACCTTGCCGGCTTTGCCGTCCGGATGATCATCTCGGTAAAGGAAAGGATGATCCCGATCAGTACGCCGTTGATCGTGCCAAGCATCAGCACCCCGAAAAATGCCCCGAAAAAGATCATGCACTCTGTTCTGCTCACCTTCCACAGACGCGCTGCAAGCTCAAACTCGGTCGCGCCCCAGAGTGCCGAGATCACGATCGCCGTCAGCACCGGGATCGGCAGATACCCGATAAACCCGGTTCCGCATAAAAGCAGGACGATCATGGATGCTCCCGCCACAAGTCCGGTAAGCTGTGTCTTACCCTGATACTGTTCTCCCATAGCAGTTCTTGACACGGATCCGTTCATCGGGCAGCAGCCGGTAAATGCCGCAGCCATATTGCCGAGCGAGAATGCAAGGATTTCCCGGTTGTCATCGATCCGGTAGCCGTTTTTCTGTGCAAAGCTGTTCTCCGCAAGAAGTGTCTCCGCCATGATAACGACCGCCACGGACAGGCTGATCGTCACAACGTCTTTCATCGGTGCCGCCCCAAGTGCCGAAATACTCCACTTCGGCATACCCGGCTCGACCGCGGAGAGCGTCTGTATGCCCCACGCTTCAAACGGAAGCACAACGGTCAATGCTGCACCGAGTGCCATAAGCACCACCGCCATCGGAAATTTCGGGATGAACTTCTTTGACACGAAAAGGATCACCAGCGCGGTCACACCAAGGATTACCGATGGCACATTGATATGCTTTGCCGCTTCTGCGATATGCCCCGCAAGTTCAAAAAGTTCGCCCGTTCCGGCAGTTCCGCCCATGAGCTTTGGCACCTGCATCAGAATGATCGTTGTGCAGATTCCCGTGATAAAGCCACCCATTACCGGCGCGGAAATAAAGTTCACAAGCTTGCCCGCCCGCATGAAATAAAACGCCAGAAGCCACACTGCCACAAAAAATGTCAACACCGGTACAACCGCCATTGCAGCCTCGGAACCCGGCTCGACCTTTAGCGTGACAAGCGCGGAACCAATCAATGCCGCCGGTGCCGCGTCCACGCCAAAAATAAACTGTGGCGAAGTGGAAAACAGTGCAAATACTAAGATTGGAAATACCGAGCCGTACAGGCCATATACCGCCGGAAGCCCCGCAATCTGCGCATATCCCATTGAGATCGGAATTGAAACTGCCATGATGATAAGTCCCGCAAGAATATCCTTCGGCAGATTTTTCTTATCGTAATTTCTGAGTGTCGGTGCAATTCCTAGCTTCATATCACCTTTTGCCTCCTTCTAACCGACAAGCAGCTCTGCGAGATCGCAGATATCTGCTGCCGCATTCGGATTGATCCACTTTCTCTGGCATTGTATCATTTTCTGTGCGCAGGTCTCATCCTTAAGCACGCGGTCAATCTGTGTGAGCATATCCTCCGTCAGCTCCCCGCTTAGACTCATTCCATGAGAACAAAAATAATCCGCATTGTGGCTCTCACACCCCGGAATCGTTGCGGTATGCAGGATTGGAACGTTGCACGCGGCTGCCTCCGTGGAAGAAAGTCCCCCTGGCTTCGTGACAAACAGGTTGCTCGCACGCATGTAATCCGCCATGCGGTCCGTGTAGCTCATCACATGGATTCCTGCCGTTTCCTGCTTCGCCAGCTTCTGGTATAATTCCTGATTGTTTCCGCATATGATGATAAGCTCTGTATCTGCCCGATCTTTGAAATGCTCCGACAGCAGCTCGACCGTCTTTTCAATCTTGCCTCCGCCCATGCTTCCGCCTGCGATGAGGACATACTTCTTGTCCGGCTCAAGTCCGAGCTGCGCCCGCACAGCCTCCTTCGGCTCTCCAGACACAAACGCATGGCTTACCGGGATTCCAAGCGGATGAAGCTTCTCCTCCGGCAGTCCTTTTGCGGTAAAACTCTCCGCCAGATCTGCTGCCGGGATCACATAAGCGTCGCATTCCGTCTCCTCGGTAAATGGTATACACACATAGTCTGTTGCAACAAACATGGTCTTTGGTACCGGCAGCCCATGCTTCTTCATATTGGTCATGATCTCCGCCGGGAAAAGATGCGGCATGATCACAATATCTGCCGGATGTTCGCTTAAATATTCCTCCATAACCGGATTCATCGCCCGGTTGGAAAAGTACACCGGGGAACGGAACGGCAGCCGCCGGTAAAGATTACCGATCTTATAGATTGCGCCAAACAGATCCGGCACGCGTTGCACTGTGGATATATAGGTGTGATCGATCCCTGAGGAAAGCTTTGTGCTTTTTAAGGTATACGGGTTGAACATCGTTGCCTGATGTCCCCGCTTTAACAGCTCCTCAAGGATTGCTTTTCCTGCCGAATTGTGTCCGCCCCCTGTCCCGCAGGAGAGTATCAATGCATCCATAGTAATTTCACCTTCAGCCTTCCTTTTTCTTCTTCGCTCGCAAACATGCGGATACATACTGCTGCCGTTATAATGACAAATCCCACGCTCACCGGTATGACACCAAGCCGCGTCAGGATTGTGTACAACGAGCAGAAATATGCCGCCAGTGTCCGGTAATAGTGCGGACTGATACGAAGCACCGTCGAGAAGAAAATAAAGTACGCCGCCAGAATCACTGCCGGCTGCCACAGCGGAAACAGCCCCAGCATAGAGCCGAATGTGACTGCAATTCCTTTTCCGCCTCTTCCCCTATAGAATACCGGGAACACATGACCGACCACCGGTGCTGCGAAAACAAGCGCAAGGCCTGACAACTCCATCTGCATCCCCTGTTGAAGCCGCAGATAGAGCCAGACCGGAAGAAATCCCTTGCCGATGTCGCAGATCAGCGTGAGTACGCCGCACCAGAAGCCGCCGTACACGAATGCGTTCGCCGTTCCCGGATTCTTGTCTTTGCTCTTTTCGATCATTTCTTCTTCCCCAAACAGCTTGGAAAAGATTCTTGCATAAAGTACACTGCCGGATAAATATCCAAGCAAAACAAATGCTATGGTCTGCATCCTTTTCTCCCTTGTAATTATTTCTAACCTATGCTATCGATCCTCCGATAGCTTTTTGAGGACTTCATTCTTTCCGAGGAGCACTAAGGCATCGCCAGCCCGAAGAATCTCCTCCGCGGAAGGATTGATCTCAAGGTCGTGGTTGCGTTTTACCGCAATTACATTGATGTGGTACTTGTCCCGGAGGCGCAGTTCTCTTAAATTCCTGCCATCCCACTCCGGCAGCACGGAGGCTTCCGCGATGGAATAGTCTGCGGTAAGCTCTACTGCATCCAGGAAGTTTCCAAAGGCAAGAGCCTTCGCAAGATGATCTCCCATCTCACGTTCCGGATATACGATCTCATCCGCACCGACTTTTGTGAGGATTTTCCCCTGCGTATCGTCATACGCCTTTGCGATCACATTCGGCACGCCCTGCTCTTTTGCCCACATAACGCCAAGCACTGCGGCATCAAGACTTTGTCCGATCGCCACGATCGCGCCGTCAAAGTTTCCCAGTCCAAGCTCCCGTACTGCATCCTCATCGGTTATGTCAAGGCAGACTGCACGAGTCACATACTCCGCCACCAGATTTACATTTTTCTCTTCCTTGTCAACTGCCAGTACCATGCAGCCGTTCGCCTCCAGATTACGCGCAACACTTCTTCCAAATCTTCCGAGTCCGATTACGATATATTGCTTTTTCTCCATCTTCATAATGAATCAATGTCCCTCCTATTTTTATCCAATGATCACTTTGCCTTCCGGATACGATAATGCACTGCTTCCCTTGTTGGAATTGAATGCGAGTGCCAGCGTGATTGGTCCGATCCTTCCCAGGTACATTGCAAGCGCAACGATCAGCTTGCCTGCTGTACCAAGCGTTGCTGTCATTCCACGCGATAGTCCGACCGTGGCAATTGCTGAAATCATCTCATACAGCGTATCCAGGAAATCGTATGGCTCTATTGCCAGCAATAATCCAGTCAGGATGAGCAGCACTGACAGGCTGAAAATAATGATTGCCACACAGCGCCGGATAATGGTGTCCGTGATCTTCCTGTGCATGATGGACACTTCCTTCTTTCCACGGATGTTTGCAAGAACAGATGCCAGCAGCAATGTGACGGTCACGGTCTTGACACCTCCCGCAGTTCCCGCCGGAGATCCTCCGATGAACATCAGGAGCAGATACAACATACAGCTTGCACTGGTAAATCCGCTCTGGTCGATCGTCGCGAAGCCCGCCGTGCGAAGTGTGACGGACTGGAACATGGATGCCAGCAGTTTCTGTGGAAATGACAGCTTCCCCAGTGTCTGTGGATTATCATATTCCAAGATCAGTGTAAGTAAAGTACCCGCGGCAAGCAGGATCACCGTTACCACGATCACAAGGCGCGCGTGAAAGCTCATCCTGCTCTCGCCGATTTTCTTCTTGCGGCGTATGTGAAAGCATCGTGCCAGCTCCCAATATACCGGGAAGCCAAGTCCTCCCGCCACAATGAGAAACATGGTCGTAAGATTTATCCAGATATTGTCCCTGTACGCGCAAAGGCTGTTTCCTCCAAGCAGATCAATTCCGGCGTTACAGAATGCAGAAACTGCATGGAACAGCGCATACCAGATGCCCACAGCACCATATTGCGGGACAAACGCGATTGCATACAAAAGCGCCCCGATCAGTTCAATCGAAATGGTGGCACGCACGATGCGAAGCGTCATGCCTACCAGCCCCGACAGCGTATCCAGATTGTATGCATTCTGCATCAGCATTCGGTCGGCAAGTGTGATTCTCTTCTGGAAAGCGACAAGCACAAGTGTTGTGAACGTCACGATTCCAAGTCCTCCCATCTGGATCAGAAGCAGAAGCACGAACTGTCCAAACCAGGAAAACGTTGCTCCGATATTAACCGTGGATAACCCGGTCACACATATTCCGGACACCGACACAAACAGAGCATCCATATACTTTATATGCACGCCCTGCCGCAGGCTGACCGGCAGATATAAAAGCAGCGAGCCAAGCATTGCTCCTAAAAAGAAGCCAAGCATGATCACACGGGTTGTCGTCATCAATTTTCTTTTCATTCATTATCCTTCCGGACACTGCCGCTCTTTTTTCCCAGCGTATTTTGTATTACATGCAGTGCCATCTTAGATTCATATTACGTTTTTCATTATTTAAAGTCAACAAAAAGCACTGGGTGACCAGACCATCCCAGTGCTTGCAGTACTGCGGCATGCCTGGCTTATCCCTCCAGTATGCGCAGAACATTTTAATTCTTATGTGAATCCAAAATCTCTTTTAATGCGGATAGTGTTGCCTTTACGTCCGCTTCGTTCGCATTTTCGCCCATATGCCCGATACGGAGAAGCTTGCCTGCAAATACATCAAAGCTTCCTGCAATCATAATATGGTACTTCTCGCGGAAATCATGAAGAATCTCATCCGCGGTAAAACCCTCCGGCACAGAAAACACGGTCACAGTGTTGGAATAGCCGTTCTTACCATACAGTTTAAGCCCATATCCTGTCACAGTATCACGGACGAGCTTTGCAAGTCTTGCGTGCCGCTCGTATATCTCCTTATCCGCCTCCACGTTGTCAAGTGCCTGCTTAAGTCCATAGATGTCACTGATCGGCATTGTATACGGAAACCACTTCTGCTCGTAATAATCCCTGAATGCAAGTATGTTGGCATAGAAGGAAGCAATCGGGGTTTTCCGGTTCTCCATCGCCGCCATTGCCTTCGGACTTACCGTAACAAACGTCAGCCCCGGAGGTGCGGATAATGCCTTTTGCGATCCGCCGCAGGCAATATCGATCTGTCCCTTGTCCACATTAAGCAGTTCTCCAAACATCGCAGACACCGAATCCACCACTGTCATAATGCCGTACTCATGGAGCAGGCTGCTAAGCTCCTCTACCGGATTTAACCTGCCGCTCGGCGTATCGCAGTGTACCAGCGTCGCATATTTAAAGTCATGATTTACTTTAAGGTATTCCCTTAGATCATCTACACAGAATGCCTCATCATACGGGGTCTCATAGTAGGTTACCTTGCCGCCATACATGGTCACGAAGTCCGCAAAGCCTTTGCCGTAAATTCCGTTGTCCATGACAAGCACCGAGTCTCCCGGCTCTGTCAGCGAAGCACATGCCGCCTCAAGACCGAGGATTCCCTCGCCATCTAGGATATATGCCTCGTTGGTCGTATGCAACAAACGGCTGATCTGCCTGCAGGTCTCCTTGTAAAATTCAACAAATTCCTCGTCCAGATCCGGATTTGTGCATTCTAGGCTTCTTGCCATACGGACGTTCTCCCGAACCTGTGTCGGTCCCGGTGTCATCAGCTTGTATTTCATAAGTCCCCCCTCTTTAACGATCCAATTCTTATTGATATCTAAGGATCTTCTTTAATGCTAAGATCAAAGGAAGTGCGATCACACCTCCAACAACAACCTGAATGATATTGCCCGGAATAGATGTAACCGGAGCCAGCCAGTTGCCATAGAGGATAACCTCAGCAGCATAGTAACCTGCGACCTTGATCACAAGAGCAGCTGCCATGGCAAGTACAATCCAGCCGACCTTTTTATGCTTCTCGGTGATAAGACCTACAACAAATCCCATCAGACCTACAATCACGAATGTAAATGGTGCCCATGCAGTCCAGCCGCTGGTCAGATCAAACAGCGCCATGCCGACTCCGCCTGCGATTGCTCCGGTCTTTTTGCCAAACAATACTGCTGCAATGAAAAGTGCGGTGTTGCCAAGATGGATCAGACCGCCATTTGCCTGAATCGGAAGTCTTACATTGATAAATGCGGTTGCGATATAGGTAAGTGCGATGCACATTGCCGCAATTGTCATTGATTTGATCTGTGTGCCTGAAATCGCTGTTGTTTCCTGTTTTGTGTTCTCCATATCCTTGTTCTCCTAACCTTATTGTATGTGTTCCTGATCAGTTAGTCGTATCTTAATACTCATCTGGTGTCATTCATATAGCCAATTTGTTTTGTTTTGATAATGCCAGATAAGTGAACAAGCCTATGTCCTCTGCCAATCACTACACAGACACGCCTGCGGTACTTCCTTGCTCATATCAGAGTTGTAGCCGATTCCGTACACGCCGTACTCCTGCGCAAGCAGCATCGGATATGCCGTATCGCAATGCTGTGTCATCACATCGCAGCCCATATCCAAAAGCTTGCGGGAGGCAGCCTCCTCCTTTTCCGGATCGTACCAGCTGTTTGTGACCTCCACATAGATCTTTGCATCCGGGTTGACCGATGCAACACCGATCGCAAAAATCCCGCAAGAAAAATCCCCAGTATTCTCTTTTTCATACCCTTTCTCCTTTGTCTGTTAAAAAATCTACCTCTACTCCTTATTCTCCCTACTCCCCAGCAGGATATTTCCATTTCTCAAATACTACAATTATAGTATCCGATTGCCTATTTTGAAGAAAAATAGTAAAAAAATCCTCCATACCTTGCCGGTACAGAGGACTTTTCTTCTATTATAATATTGTTACATCACACGCTCGAATACCGGAATGTATTCAAGTGGTGCTTCTGCGGTGATCCACTGACCGCCGGTAAGCTCCTGCTCCCGGTTGTGCGTGTCGATCCATTTTCCCTGTGGCAGATATACCCGGCGCTCGCGCTGCCCTGCTTCAAGGATCGGTGCAACCAGATATTTTGCTCCGAACATGTACTGATCTTCCAGCTTCCAGCACTCCGCCTCCTGCGGGAACTCATAGAACATCGTTCTCAAAAGCGGTGCTCCCGTCTCGGAAGCCTCACGCATCAAGGTTTCCAGATATGGCTTTAACTCCCATCTGCACTCCAGATTCTCTTTAAGGATTGTAAAGACTTCCTCTCCGTAGCTCCACAGCTCGTTGGAGTGCCCGGTAAACAGGTATCCGCCGCCCCACTCAAGGTCTGACAATGGCTCAATGTTGTGCGGTCCACGGTCTCCGTGCATACGCAGGATCGGCGTAAATACCGCATACTCAAACCAGCGGATCAACAGTTCATGGAATGCCGGATCATCGACATCATCCGTCATAAATCCACCGATATCCGTATTCCACCACGGGATTCCCGCAAGTCCCATGTTAAGTCCTGCCGCTACCTGGTCACGCAGGGATTCAAAGGTGCTGTTGATGTCGCCGGACCAGAGCAGCGTGCCGTATTTCTGGCTGCCCGCCCATCCGCAGCGGATCAGATGACAGATATCCTTTTCCTTTCCATCTGCTTTCAGCCCATCATAGAAGGTCTTTGCCAGCATCTTCGGATACAGGTTGCTGACCTCAAGCCCGGTGCCAAGGTAGTAGCGGTAGTTGCTATAATCATACACGCCAAAATCCGGTTCGGAATTGTCCAGCCAGAACATATCGATTCCGAGATCTGCGTAGTTCTTTTTGCACGTTTTCCACAGGTATTCCTGCGCCTTTGGATTCGTCACGTCGATGGAGATGCAGTCTCCCTGATAGTCATACGTCTGCATACTGCCGTGCTCCGTACGGATCAAAAGTCCAAGATCAAGCAGCTCCTGGAAATGTTCGCTCTTTCTGTCCACGTTCGGCCAGACAGATACCACAACCTTCGTTCCCATCGCATGAAGCTCGTCGCACATCGCCTTCGGATCCGGCCAGTATACCGGATCGAAATGCCAGTCGCCCTGTCTCGTCCAGTGGAAAAAGTCAATAATGATGACATCCAGCTTGATTCCGAGCCGCTTGTATTCTCTTGCAACACCAAGCACTTCCTCCTGTGTGCGGTATCTGAGCTTGCACTGCCACAGTCCGAGCAGTCCGTCCGGCAGCATCGGTGCGCGCCCTACAACCTCCGTGTAATTTTGCACAAGCTCCGCCGGCTGGTCTGCCACCGTAATCCAGTAGTCGATCTCCCTGGCTGCCTCTGCTTTCCACTCGGTATAATTCTTGCCGAAGGTTGCGGTGCCAACGCCCGGATGATTCCACAAAAATCCATAGCCAAGGCTGGATACCGCAAACGGGATCGATACCTGTGAATTGCGCTGTGCAAGTTCTAGCGTACAGCCCTTCAGATCCAGATACGGCTGCTGATACTGTCCCATACCGAAGAACTGCTCCCCGTCATTGCTCTCAAATCTTACCGTAAGTCCGTAGTGTCCACCGATGATCGGCTCGTAATGCCGTCCCACAAGCTTAAGACAGATGCTCTCCTTCGATACAGAACCGTCATAGTTGCGGTGATATTCCTGCAAAAACTGTTTTCCGTCTTTAAAGAACCTCAGCACTCCGCTTGGATTGATCGTTATCTTTAAGCGTCCGTTGGTGATCTGCGCAGTATGCTCTGTCTCGTTGATTTCCACTGCCGCCTGTCTGCCAATCTCCGGCACTTCCTCGCCCAGCGCCCATTTCTCCCCGGTAAACTGTGGGTAGCGTGTGGCGCGCACGCGAAACGCATCTTTTCCCCACGGCTCGATCCGTAAGGTCTCCCCCTGATGGTTCATCTGTAATCCGTTGTCTGTTGTTGTGAATTGCATGCCGTAACCCTCCTTTATGATGTTTGTTGTGATGATTTGTGTCTGGTTTTCTTCCGTTTGAAAATACTTTACCAAGTCACGCGGCTTTGGTATCCTTTAAGTGCTTGTATTGCTTAAACACATTTCCTCCATTTTTTTGGCATATTATCCTCTTTGAGCATACCTTGCATATAGCTTTTTATGGTATTATAATGCCTATATCAGTTAATTCCTTGAACTGTTTTAGCATATACTAACACAATATTCACATGTAGGAGATCTTATGGAACAATATCCGATTCTCTTGGAAGAACAGATTGCGCATGGGAACGCCATTTTCCCTTGTGCGGTATATCAGATTGATGCAGCCATTGACACTGCCGAGAAAATATACTGTCATTGGCATCATGAACTCGAATTGCTATTTATCTTAGAAGGAAATGCGGTGCTTCAAATTGGCGATCAATCTCATCCGATCCATTCCGGGGACTTTGCGTGGATTCCCTCCAATGCGGTACACATGGTACTCGGCGAAACAGGCGCACCATTTCGTTTTATTGCGATCGTTTTTCACCCGGAGCTGATCCAGAGCTTTGGCAACGATGCCGTTCAGGATAAGTATCTGACACCATTGTTCAAATGGCAGTTTAATCACCCCTGCGTCCTGTCTGCCGCCAGCATATACCAATCCCCGGTCCTTGACATTGTTTCCGCTTATCAGGAAAAGCCTGCCGGATACGAGCTTTTTATCAAGACTCGCCTACTTGAGATCTGCTCCCTTGTATTCGGTCAGGTATGCGAATTTCAGGCCGCGAAGTCCTCATCCAAGGACTACCGGACATCCCTCATCAAGGATATGATGCTCTATCTGCAGACGCAGTACAATGAGACCGTCACCCTGTCACAAATGGCGGAGCATTTTCATATCAGTAAAGGGCACCTATGCCGTTTTTTCAAGGAAATGACAAACATGTCGCCATTTGATTACCTCAACTATTTCCGCATCAGCAAAAGTGCACGCCTGCTGCGTGAAACGGATCTTTCCATCAGCACAGTCGCCGGGCAGACCGGTTTTAACAATATCAGCTATTACAACCGGACCTTCCGCAGGTATATGCATATAACGCCGGGCGAATATCGCCGCAGCGTGGGGTGACAACAAACTTGCTAAGTATCCCAGCCAAAAAGTCCCGCACCACCCAGATGTGATGCGGGACTTTCCCATAGCAAAGTTGAAATCCACTCCGGTCAATTAAGCTGCCTTTTCGGAGTTGGACTTACTGTTGACAAGGCTCTTTGTAGAGTTGACCACGATAACAAGTCCGAGTGCGATCAGAAGCACTGCGATGATGAGCTGGAGTCCGTTTGCAATAAATACTGCGCCCCAGGTTGTCTCGCCTGCCGGGATCGTAACTGCTGCTGCGTTCTGGATGGCTTTTACCATAGCCATAAAACGCTGTACCAGAGCGGTAAAGGTTACGCAGAACATGATGATAAGTGGCGGGAACAGCATCTTGTTGCTGCGTCCGGTAACCTTTAAGAATACGCAAAGGGTAAGGAGTACCAATGCGCTGAGCAGCTGGTTTGCTGATCCGAACAGTGGCCAGATGTTTGCATAGCCAATCTTGGTCAACACATAACCGCAAAGCAATGTAACGATTGTTGAGAAATATGTATTGCAGAACAGCTTTCTCCAAGGAGCGGCATGCTCCATATCATCTACGCTGAACAGCTCCTGGAAGCTCATACGTCCGATACGGGCAACCGCGTCAAGGCTTGTAAGTGCAAGTGCAGAAACACACATTGTCATAAAGGAAGTTGCAACATATACCGGAACACCGAACATCTCGAAGAAGCCTGCAACACCACGGCTGAAGATCTGGAACGGAGTTCCGACTGCCGCTGTGCCATCGGACGCTGCTGCGGCACCGGCAACACAAAGTGCGATAACTGCCAGAAGGCTCTCAAGAACCATTGCGCCATATCCGACTTTTAACATATCCTTCTCATTCTCAACAGTCTTAGATGATGTCTCGGAGGAAACCAGACTGTGGAATCCGGATACCGCACCACAGGCAACCGTTACAAAAAGGATCGGGAAAAGATTTCCAAGCTTATCATTTGTAAATCCGGTAAATACCGGAAGGTTCATGGTTGGATGTGCGACAAACAATCCAATTACCGCACCGGCAATCATGCCGCCAAACATAAAGGTGGTCATGTAATCACGCGGCTGCTTTAACAACCACATCGGAAGAACCGCTGCGAAGAAAATGTATACGAACGTGATGTAGCTCCAGATCTCCTTTGTGAAGGTCAGAGGGAAATTCATTCCAACTACGAAAGAAACAACAATACATGCAAGACCGAATACAACTTCTTTCCAGCCGGAAATGTTGAATTTCTTCTTTGCAAGTCCGAATACAACTGCACAGGCCATAAACATGATGGAGATCATTCCGGCTGCGCCATTGGTGGTTGCAGATTCGGATAACTGGGTAACACCGTCAACAACCTCGTATGCATTGAACGTGCCTGCAACCATATCTGCGAATGCTGCGATAACAAGCAGCGTAAATAACCAGCAGAACAATAAGAAAATCTTACGTCCGAACTTACCGATGTACTTCTCGATAAGCATTCCGATGGATTTTCCGTCATTCTTTACGGAAGCATACAGCGCGCCAAAGTCTGTGACCGCACCGAAAAATACGCCACCGATCAAAATCCAGAGAAGTACCGGAAGCCACCCAAAGGCTGCTGCCTGAATTGCTCCGGTGACAGGTCCTGCTCCTGCAATGGAAGAAAACTGGTGGCAGAAAACTGTCCAGCCGTTTGTCGGTACATAATCCTTTCCATCCTCAAGTCTTACTGCCGGGGTCTTTGCGGTCGGATCGATTCCCCATTTCTTTGCCAGCCAGCGTCCGTAAAACGCATACGCTGCGATCAGTACAACTGCTGCAATCAGTACAATAACTAGTGTGTTCATAAGATATCTCCTCTTTTCTTTTTTTCAGCCAAAAACTACTTATCTCTTCCTGTGAGGTTGTTCCTTCATATACCGGTAAAATGGCTTAACGATTTGCATCCGGAGTCTTGGGTAAAAAAAAGCTTTCGTCCCTGCACATTTCTGTGCAAAGACGAAAGCCATTTACTTCCGCGTTACCACTTTGCTTGCCAAAAAAAGATTTTGACCTCTCTCCCGCCACCTGATTCTTACAAACCAGAGAGCGTGCCCTTATAACGGTGGGAACCGGTTCCGACTACTAG
>ERZ1034998.456-NODE-456-length-26912-cov-59.195256_pt1 | contig 26912 bp, 27 predicted proteins | sample MGYA00520621_ERZ1034998 | MGnify/ENA primary metagenome ERZ1034998 (study PRJEB33766, sample SAMN09781748) | gut metagenome | biome: gut microbiome | host: Homo sapiens | place: Madagascar | study: EMG produced TPA metagenomics assembly of the PRJNA485056 data... | reverse complement strand
TCTGGGCAGCATACCCTGATTTAACATCAAAATAAAAGCTTCTGCCATACGGTATTGCACACAAAGCGGGCATTATCAGATAAAGCAGCAACGGCTGCACACTTGCATTATCCGCACCTATCCATTTCTCATATGCAGACAATGGATACGTGTCGGAGTAAATATACATCCTCCATATCCACACATTTTCCATAAAATGCCATACACATATTGCAAACGCAACACACAATGTGGCAGCAAATAATCTGTTTCTAAAAGCACGTTTTATTTCGAGTTTAAATATTCTATTCATAACTACAGCTCCAGTTTAAAATATTTTTGTACCTTATCATTGGTTTTTGAATCTATACCCTCTATACAGTAATAAATATACTTAGAGTCTTCAGGTATTCCCTCATCCTGAATAATATATCCCAGCTCTGATGTAATACCCTCGCCCTTGCCTAAAACATAATGATATACATCACTTTCATCTCCTCCAAGCCAATAGCTATCTATGTATACACTATCTGAATTTTGCTGTATTCTCTCCATATCATCCTTGATGGCATACAGAATACCTGCATTTCTATTTCCTTCAAGCTGCTTATCAGTTCCATCCTTATAAGTGAATGTCAACGTTATAAAAAGATAACTATAGCCATTGCTCAGGTTATAATTTTCATCTATATTTCCTTCACATCTATCTTTCAAATAATCCGCAACAGTATCCTTATTTCTGTTTCCAAACTCTGTGGTATGCTCATACTTTTCAATTTTATAAGTAATTCCATTTATCTCAATTGTATCATCAACTGACACGATATCGTCTTTGTTAACATACTCCGCATCCAGCACATACGTAGCAGGAGCCTGGTCTACTACACCGGTGTCACCTTCTGTCTTTGAATCCTCATCCTTTACAATACCGGATTTCCCCTCTAGCTTGGCATTTGATTGTGAACATGCTGAAAGCCCCGCTGCCATCATGATCACCGCCATTATTGCTGTAATTTTTTTCTTCTTCATACTCTTTCTTCTCCTTTGATTGCTGATGTTTAATTGTTATAATGATTATAAACCTGTGATGTGTCATAGTTGTAAAATACTCTGGAGCAATCTGCCCTCGTATTGTTAATTTAAAATTTTTCATAAAAAAATCCATTGCAATATTAAAATTGCAACGGATTTTATAAAATTACATAAATATCTTATCAACTTAATGGAACAACTTTCTTGGTCGGATAAAGAGTGACTACCAAATTCATGCCATAGTCCTCTATATCTTCCCAGGTGAAATGACTTTTTACTTTGATGATCCTACCAAAACATTCCATATAATCATTATGCTTCAGCATTGAAAGCTGTTTGCTTTAACGATTTTTTATCATCTGGAGCAAATATTCACAAACATCAAAGCTCTTTGCTTCTTGTTCTGTTTCCCGCTTCTTTAATGAATCATATATTTGCTCCAATAAATAATCAGCATTCACTTTTTTGTTTACAAAGCTATTTTCATCAGCAGAAGCCATTCCATAACCGGCATCTGCCTTCATTGTTTTATAGGCAGAATAATTATTTATCGAATCAGGCGCAGTTCTTCCTTTATACCCCTCATATGACATAAGCGCAAACATTTCCAGATCCGATGCATTCGATGTATCAACATCATTTACATGCACATGATATACTTTTCTGTTATCACCATGTCCATATGCCACTTGAACAACAGGATCATCCTCCTTTGATGTTTTTACATATGAAGCTAAAACTATCTGGCTTTCTGTATCAGACAGTCCAAAACTTGTCATTCCGATATTTTTCAGCTTATCATTTGGAATTTCCTTATCCGGTGACACCTGTTCAACTGCATTTTTATTATTTACCAATTTATTGTAAAGAGAACTGTTATTTTCCGACAACATATTCATGTATATTTCAGTAAGCTCACTCTGCCTCTCCCCACATTTATTTAAGGAATTTTGCTCACTATTTCCTATTTCGAACTCTAAATCCTTTTTATCGCCTGTTGACTTCTTATTATAATTTGAAGTATATGCCATTGAAATATTTGTTCCCACACCGTTTAACATATATGCCTCCTATCTGTTTTACCAATAATATTACACTTTTAATAATTAGATTCATTGCAATTAAATTTTTGCCAAAAGTTCCGCAGGTGTAAGTGCCATAACCTTACTTTGCGTAAAGTCTTTAACGTTGCGCGTAATAATATAGTCTGCATGAACATATTCAGCAGTTGCACTTTGTATGGCATCTTCAAAATCTTTCCACTTCATATTTACAGCCATCTCAAGCACAACTGAACTAAAATCAGCGAACTCAAAAATAAGTTTTAACTTCCGGAATACATCTTCTATCTGCTCTGGAGTCATTTGTTTTCTCATGATATACATCATATTTGCATAAGTTAATGTAGATATATATCCCTTTGCCTGTTCAGTTTCACAAAGTTTCCAAATTATAGATGATTCCTTCACAAAATCTGAGCGACTTAGTAAAACATCAAGTATAATGTTAGTATCAATCAACAAAACCATATTTTTCCCTCATACTTTCGGTTTTTATCTCATCTAAATTACCATTATCCTGAAGTATTCCTGTTAGAGAATCCGTCAAATATGATACTGCGGCATCCTTAGGAATAAATCTTCCCACTTCATGACCATTCTTTGTAACAATGATTTCATGTCCTGACATAACAAGATTCAAATATCTCCCAAAATTGTTCTGCATTTCTGTTGCAGTTGCTGTTGCTGTATTCATATGCCTTCCTCCTATCCATTTCTTTTTTAGCTAATTATATTATAACGTTAATTAGCTATTTTTTCAAGATATATCCTCATTGTAACATTATTCTTGATGTTTTATATGTATTTGTAACATTATTCTTGATATTTTTTGCTGTATTTGTAACATAATTCCGTACATTTTTCCAACATTGAATTTTATTTTCAAAAATTAAAAAAATTACAAAAACACTGTCCGTAGACAGTGCACATAATCTCATGTTGCCCACTTCCATCACTCCTCCAAATCTGTTATACTGATTATATAAAAATGAATTGGAGATGGGACAATGGGTATTTATTTTAATCCGGGAAATGGCAGCTTTACAAAAGACAAAAACAGTCAGCTATATATTGACAAAACCGGTCTGATTGAATATTTGAATAGAGTTATCTGTACAAATGCCAACTGCATAAGTGTCAGCCATGCCAGAAGGTTCGGTAAATCCCATGCTGCTGGAATGATCGATGCATACTACAGCAGAGGCTGCGATTCATCAGAGCTTTTTGCAGATTCTGAAATTGCAGCCAAGGACAGCTATTCAGCACATTTGAATAAATACAATGTCATACACATTGATGTATCATCATTTTGGGACGCTTACAAAGATAATGTGATAGAAAAAATTCAGGAATATATTTATGACGAACTTAAACAGGTATATGGGGATCAGATAGATTATACCAAGATGATCAGTGCTGTACTCATGTCCGTTTACAACATTTCCGGTATTCCATTTGTTATAATAATTGATGAATGGGATTGTGTAATCCGAAATGGTGGAAATAAAACACTGGTTCACAGCTACCTTCAGTTTCTTCATTTGTTATTTAAGAGCGAAGAGTCAAAAACTTTTTTAGCTTTGGCATATATCACCGGTATTCTGCCAATCAAAAAAATTAAAGATGAATCAGCCCTGAACAACTTCCGTGAGTTTACAATGTTGAAATCGAAACAATTGACCAGATATTTTGGTTTTACAGAGGATGAAGTTAAAAAGCTGTGCATCACATATGATATGGATTTTGAATCAATAAAAGCATGGTATAACGGATATCTGATAGACGGGCTTCATATGTATAACCCTAATTCCGTTGTTCAGGCTATGCTAGATCATGACTATGATTTTTACTGGAAAAATACATCCTCGTTTGAATCAATCAACACATTTATCACCATGAACTACGCCGGTTTAAAGGATGATGTGCTCGCCATGCTTTCCGGCGATAAAATCAGAGTTAATGTAAATACCTTCCAAAATGACCTTACTACAGTTGCTTCAAAGGATGATGCACTTACAGCTTTAATTCATTTAGGTTATCTGGCTTATGATGCCAACAAAAAAATGGCATATATACCTAATCACGAAGTTTCCAATAAATTTATCGAACTACAGCAACACATCTCATAATGAAAAAAAGCATACATGTATAATTGAAAGTATTAATAACCTCGATTAACAAACTCAAAAAGCCGAATCCACACTCCCACGGATTCGGCTTTTGTATATACACTTCTATTTTCTATTTTGTATGAAGCTGTCAATCATCGCAATCACACCATCTACACCGAGCTTTGCCACATTCAGGCACAGGTCATAGTTTTCTGCCTGCCCCCACTCCTGTCCGGTATAGTATTTGTGATAGGTCTTTCTGCGGTCATTTGTCTCACGCACAACAGTCTTTGCCTTTCTCGCTGAGACTCCATGTGTATCAGCCACAGTATCAACGCAGAAGGCATCATTCGCTGTCAGGAAAACTGAGACAACATCATCTCTTCCCTGAAAGGCAAAGTTTGCACATCGTCCCTGAATCACATATCCCTCACAGCCGTCCTCAAGCGGCAGCCTGTCTATAAATGTAAGAGCCCTCGCCGGAGTATCATGCAGCACATTATCCTCCTCTGTCTCCATCACAATAGAGTAAAGCAGGGAATTAACCGGTCTCTCACTGTAAAACTCCTCATACTCATCGTAGCAGCCTGCCTCTTTGGCACCGGCCGCAATAGCCTCTCTGTCCATGAAATGTAAATGATATTTCTCAGCGACTGCTCTACCGATACTATCTGCATCGCAACCGCACTTTCTAGCAATTGTAATTATCATAATATTCCTTTCCGTCCCTAGCACCAAATCAATAAAAGTTTGCAAACACCGATGCAAACACCACCGTAAGTATTCCTGCCACCGCGATAGCAAGAGAGCTCATGGCACCCTCTATCTCGCCCATCTCGATAGCCTTCGCTGTTCCGATGGCATGTGATGAAGCGCCAAGCGCCAGTCCCTTCGATATAGGCTCAGTGATTCTGAATATTTTGCAAACAAACTCTCCGAGTATATTTCCAAGCACACCTGTCACGACGATAACTGCGACAGTGATGGTCACATATCCGCCAAGCTCCTCTGATACGCCCATACCGATGGCTGTCGTGATGGACTTTGGAAGCAGTGTGACATAGTCCTCGTGTGAAAGCCCCATAATCACTGACAGCACAAGCACTGTCACAAGGCTTGTTATGACGCCTGCCGTGAGTCCGAGCGCGACTGCTGCTATATTTTTCTTGAGCAGTGTCCACTGCTCATAAAGCGGTATCGCAAGGCATACCGTGGCCGGTGTCAAAAACCAGCTAAGGTACGATGCTCCCTTATTGTATGTGTCATAATCCACATCTGCCAAAACAAGCACTATGATGGTCATTACTATTGAAATGAGAAGCGGATTGAGTATTGCAAGCTTAAACTTCTTCTTTAAAAGCATACCTATCAGATATGCAACCAGACTTACTGTGACACCGGCAAAAAGCGATGTCTGAAACAAATTATCCATTATGATTATCCTCTATCTTATTTATTTTCTCCTGCATCAGCCCTCTTACGCTTCTGCATACGGATTACGAGCTGTGAAACATATCCTGTAGCAATCATTACAGTAAGAAGAGCCACAACCGTGATTACAAGCACCGGTACAAGCACCGGCTTGAGATTGCCCCAGGATGACATGAGCCCCACTCCCGCAGGGATAAACATGACAGGCATTATCTCTATCATGAATTTGCCTGCGCTCCTTACAGAGTTAAGCGGTATCAGGCCTGTCAGCAGACCTATGAAAAGTATAACCATGCCATATATGCTCGCCGGAACAGGCAATGGCAGTATATATTTGAGTATCTCACCTGCAAACGAAATCGCAAGTATGATGAGAAATTGCTTTAATATTTTCATTTTATATTGTATCTCCGTTATATTATTTTCGTGACTATTTGTGTCTGTTTATCTGTGTTCCCTGACCATCATTGCACATACAATAGCAAGCAGCACGCTTGAAGCCCATATAGCGCGGATTCCTATGTGCATTGAGCACACTCCGCCTATACCTGCTCCTATTGCAAATATCAGAATAATTCCATAGTAGTGCGCGGTCTTTTTCAGTGCCCCGATATTTCTGTCACGCAGATATATTGACAGGCTCTCTGTGCCGCTTCTTAGGTTGCCGATGCACATGGTGCTGGCGTAGCCGTAGCCGTTTACCTTTCTGAAGGACTGCACCTGCATAGAACAGCTGAATGATACTAGCATGGTCGCTATCATATCGTACCTGTGTGGTATGAAGCCAACCACAAACAGTATGATTATCTCTATCACCACCACTATCTGACGCCAGTGGATGCGCTTTGCCTTCTTATATCTATGCCCGATTCTCTCTGCCACAAGCACACCGAGTGCAAATGAGAGGATTGGGAAAAGATACGATAGTCCCTTCATCCATTCACCCATCATCAGATGCTGGCTCATCAGCACCACGTTTCCTGTCTGCGCATTCGAGAACACCTCGTTTCTCACATTGTAGGTGTAGGCATCCTGAAAGCCTCCGGAAAGTGCCAGAATCGCACTCAGCAAAAAGGTCTCTGATGTCTGAATCCTTATTTTTTCTTTTTCAGTCATTTTTTCGCCTCTTTTTCTCATATTCGCTATTCCCCGTCACGCCTTCGTGTGTCCCGCGGCAATTACATAATTACAGCTACATAATTACAGCAATCCACACGGTTTATTATTATAGAAAAAAAGGGCGGATATTTCAATACCCGCCCCAAATATACAGTGTATTAAATTTTGCACAATACCTAAAATATATATTGGATATACATAATAGATATACATGATAGCTATACCAGATACTTTTCTTCAAACTCAGATACCGGTACCGGTTTTGAGAAATAATATCCCTGGAACTCATGACATCCCATCATTGTAAGCATATCAAGCTGCTTTTTCGTCTCCACACCCTCTGTGATGACGTCCATGCCTATCTTGCCTGCAAGCGCTATGATACTCTCTAATATATCCTGTCCCTTGACCTCGTTCTCAGATTTGCGAAGGAAGCCCATATCGATTTTCAGCACATCGGCACTGATGTCCTTTAGCATGTTGAGTGATGAGTAACCGCTTCCGAAATCATCAATCTCCACCCTGAAGCCTACGCCCTGAAGCTTGTGGATAATATTCATATTCTTCTCAAAATCGGTCATCAGCGTTGTCTCTGTAATCTCCAGATGCAGATTGGACGCTGCTATACCATATTTATTAATCAGCCCTGTAAAGGTCTCATATATATCTATAATGTAAAAGTCCTTTGTAGATATATTTACAGATATATGATAGCTTCCGTATCCCTTTTCCTTCCACTCTGCAAGCTTTTGTGCCGCTTTTTCCCATATATAGAGGTCAAGCTTGTAAATGAGACCTGCGTTCTCTAAAATATCAATAAAAGCATACGGTGTCAGGATGCCTCTTGACGGATGAACCCAGCGTACCAGCGCTTCTGCGCCCTTTGCAGCACCATCACGGTTCACCTGTGGCTGTAAGTACATGGCAAACTCATCCTTTTGCAGTGCCGGCTCAAATTCACCGAGCAGACGTCTCTGCTCTATTGATATCTCAAGCAGATGCTCATCATAGTATGCCACACAACAGTCGTAATTATTCTTTATGGTGTCTGCCGCTATATTAGCCTTGTCTACCATAATGCTGACAGCCTCATCCCTGTCTCTTATCTCGTACACACCCATGTATGTATGCAGATGGAAAGAATTGCCCGAAAACTCACGCTGCAGCTCTTTTATTGAATCTGCCACTCTTTTTTCATCAAACTCTTCTCTTGGCAGGCACAGCGCAAAGCGGTCATTCATAAGCCTTGCACAAATGGTCCTCTCAGATGGATTCGATGCCATGAGCTTCGCCTGCTTTATGAGCACCTGATTGCCCTTCTCCATTCCAAATATCTCATTGATGAATTTGAAATCCTTTATATTGCTGCAAATCAGGTAGAAGGTTGTGTCATGATACTTGTTCACCATATCGTGCACATCCTCATAGAACTGGTCACGGTTCAAAAGTCCGGTCAGACTGTCATGCGATGCCTTGTACTTTTCCTGCTCCCACGACTTATACATCTGTGTACGGTCATTGTATACAAAATAATCACATATAACGCGATTGCTCTCATCATATATGCGCTTGTAGGCAATCTCAAAATAGTGCTTTTCACCGTTGAGTTCAATATCCGTCTGGAAGGTCATACTGTCCCTTCTGTCGTCTCCCAGCTTTTCAATCCACTGATTATATTTACTTTCATAAACAGACATATTGCCGCCATGCCTGTAAATAGCCTCCATCAGCTCATTATAATATATACACCTGCCCTTTCTGTCATAGCAGATGATACCATTATTCATATCGCTGACCACAAGAGATAGCATATTTTCTATGAGCTCATTCGGCACATATCTGTATGTCAGGTAATATATGATAATAGCCATAGCACCATATATAATCATGGTGAGGTCATATATGGAGTCCGAACCTATAGTAGCAATGTCAAACGAAAAGCCGATAAGGATAACTACCGCTATAGCCTCGTATGCCTCCCTGTACATGCGCGATGATTTGATAATCATATACAGATATGTAAAAATAATCAGAATCACAAACGCATATGTGAACATAAAATGCAGCTTGTACCATAGGCTGTCATTATTGAATACCACCTTAATATTCTCAGCTTTTATGGATTCTATATCAAAAATCTTATTAGTCCAGGTGTTCTCTATAAGCATATATGTGTCCAGCACCGCAAATATCATGGAAGCAGCCTGTACACCCTTAAATGTCTTTATAGCGCCTGTATAATTCTGTGTATAAAACATAAGAGCGATGAGCATCCAGTCAAACAGTGCCATGGTAAGCCCCTTCGCAAGTACTGTAACAGTGTGCCCCGGCACAAATGTAAAAACAAAAAAGACTATAGCGCAGAACAAAGCCAGTGTCTCATATATACACACGCTTTTACCGAGTCTGTCATTTTTTTTAAAGGAACCGATTGCACAATATGCAATCAGTATCGCTTCCAGCAATACTGCCAGTCCGTATACTATCCTCATATTCCCACCTGTCTTCTATGACCATATTACTAACCTATATATAGTCATTGTAACTCATTTCATGTGTAATGTAAACAAAAAAGAGGTTATCATAACCCCTTTTTTGTGATTTGTTAACATTTATTATTTTCCTGAAGTTGCTTTCAGTCGTGTCATGGCACGGGCCAGCGAAGCTCTTGAGTGATAGTACTCCTGGATACTCTGCTTCTGGCGAAGCTGCTCCTCAGCTCTCTCCTTTGCCTCTCTTGCCCTTGCTATATCGATTTCCTCCGGATGCTCGGCTGTCTCGACAAGCAGTGTCACACGGTTGTTGACTATCTCTACGAAGCCCATTCCCACTACCGCGTACTCCCAGTTGTCACTGCCCTCCGGCTGAAATCTCATCTCGCCCTCATCGACGGCTATGACCATATCCTCGTGGTGAGCGAGGATTTCCTTCTGGCCATCGAACTCAGGGACTATTATGGAACGACATCTTCCTGAGTAAAACACTCTGTTAGCAGCTATTACCTTTAGATAAAATGTATTTGTTGCCATACGATTTGTCCTTCCTTATGCTTTTACTGCTGCATAGTCTTTGCTTTTTCCTTGACGTCCTCGATTGTTCCGACATTGAAAAATGCGTTCTCAGGATACTCGTCCATCTCACCGTCTATGATAGCCTTAAAGCCCTTGATGGTCTCCTCAACAGGCACATAGACACCCTGGATACCTGTGAAGTTCTCTGCTACGTGGAATGGCTGTGAGAGGAACTTCTGGATTTTTCTTGCTCTGTATACAAGTACCTTGTCCTCATCTGCCAGCTCCTCCATACCGAGGATTGCGATGATATCCTGCAGCTCCTTGTACTTCTGGAGAATCTCCTGTACCTTTCGTGCTACCTGGTAATGCTCCTCGCCTACGATATCAGGCTCGAGGATACGTGATGTAGACTCAAGCGGGTCTACTGCCGGGTAAATACCCTGTTCAACAATCTTTCTTGAAAGAACTGTTGTGGCATCCAGATGTGCGAAGGTTGTAGCCGGAGCCGGGTCTGTAAGGTCATCGGCTGGTACATATACGGCCTGTACCGATGTTACTGAACCGTTCTTTGTAGATGCGATTCTCTCCTGCAGCTCACCCATCTCAGTAGCCAGTGTAGGCTGATAACCTACGGCTGAAGGCATACGTCCTAAAAGTGCTGAAACCTCTGAACCTGCCTGTGTGAAACGGAATATGTTGTCGATGAAAAGCAGCACGTTCTGGTGCTTCTCATCCCTGAAATACTCTGCCATTGTAAGTCCTGTCTCAGCTACACGCATACGTGCTCCTGGTGGCTCGTTCATCTGTCCGAACACTAAGGCTGTTTTTTCCAGAACTCCTGATTCCTTCATTTCTGTCCAGAGATCATTTCCCTCTCTGGAACGCTCTCCAACTCCTGTAAAGATTGAGTAGCCGCCGTGCTCTGTTGCGATATTGCTGATGAGCTCCTGGATGAGGACTGTTTTTCCTACTCCGGCTCCTCCGAAGAGTCCGATTTTACCACCCTTTGCATATGGGGCAAGGAGGTCGATGACCTTGATTCCTGTCTCGAGGATCTCCTCTGCAGGGTTCTGCTCCTCAAATGTTGGTGGTTCTCTGTGGATTTCCCACTTTTCTTCTGTATCAGGCTGTGCTCCGCCGTCAATAGCTTCACCGAGCACGTTGAACAGTCTGCCGAGAGTCTGCTCTCCGACAGGTGTCTTGATGCCGGCGCCTGTGGCTGTTACTTCCATATCTCTGTGAAGTCCCTCACTGGAAGCAAGCATGATACAGCGTACTGTATTGTTTCCAATATGCTGTGCGACTTCCATCACACTTTTTTTGTCACCATTTAAAACTTCTAGTGCGTCTCTGATTGCCGGCAGGTTCTCATCCTCGAACTCTACATCGACAACAGGACCCATAACCTGGATAATTTTTCCTGTTTTCATCAAAAAGCCTACTTTCTCTTTTTCTTCTGCGATTTAGCACCGGCTATTACCTCTGTAATCTCCTGTGTAATCGCTGCCTGTCTGGCACGGTTGTAAAGAATGTCAAGCTCTGCAAGCATGTCCCTCGCACTGTTTGATGCGGACTGCATCGCCATCATTCTGGCGTTCTGCTCACAGGAGAATGACTCTACAAGAGCACCGTAGACAAATCCAACAACGTAGTTTGGTACGATACGATCCATGACCGCCTCAGGTGATGGCTTGAGTGCCAGCTCCTCCCTCGGAATGTCTATAGGAATCTGCACAGTGAAGTCTGCCTTTTTCAGTGGCAGAAGCTGTGACATCTGTGTTTCCTCCTGAATCGCATTTATCATGCTGGTATAGATAATATAAACTTCGTCCAGCTCGTTATGTAGATATAGCTCCAAAATTTCTTCTGCAATATTTCTGGCACGGTTGAGTGTCGGATTCTGAACTGTGTAGTGGAACTGTTTTTCAATCTCAATTCCACGCTGTTCAAAATAATGACGTCCAAGCTCTCCGAGTACGAAAAGTGAATGGTTCGGATGATCCTTTAAATGTTCCTCAGCCATTTTCAGGATATTGTGGTTGTATGAGCCCGCAAGTCCTTTATCGGCTGTGATTACGATATATCCGACCTTTCTGTCCTCCGGCAGCTTGTCATCGTTGGTCTTGAAATAGATGTCCTCCATATCAGGCAGATGCCTGAGTATTCGGCTCATCTCTGATTGCAGTGTGAAGAAATACGGCTCTGTATCTGCCAGCATCTTTTTGGACTTTTTCAGCTTCGAAGAAGAAATCATATACATGGCATTTGTGATTTTAAGCGTATCATTGATACTTTTTATTCGATCCTGTATTTCCTTCGTGTTTGCCATAATACTACCTGTTACCCTTTATACTCTTTTACTGCATCCATGATTTTATTTACGAGCTCTTCATCAATGGCTCTGTTCTCTTCGATTTTCTGTCCGATTTCCGGATAAGAAAGATCCATGTATGAGAGGATATCGCCCTGATATTTCTTGACCTCTTTTGTCTCAATTGTGTCAAACACACCGTGGTTTGCCATGATAAGTGTCATTACCTGCTCATGCAGTGACAACGGATGGCAAAGTGGCTGTTTTAAAAGCTCCATAAGTGCTTTTCCATGTGCAAGCTGTGCCTTTGTGGCATCGTCAAGGTCTGATGCAAACTGTGTGAAGACCTCCATCTCCCTGTACTGTGCCAGGTCGATACGGATGCTTCCTGATGCCTTCTTCATGGCCTTTGTCTGGGCTGCTCCACCAACTCGGGATACTGAAAGACCTACGTTTACGGCCGGTCTCATACCTGCGTTGAAGAGGTTGCTCTCTAGGAATATCTGTCCGTCTGTGATAGATATTACGTTGGTAGGGATATATGCTGATACGTCTCCTGCCTGTGTCTCGATTATTGGGAGTGCTGTGATTGAGCCTCCGCCAAGCTCATCGCTCAGACGGCTTGATCTCTCGAGCAGTCTTGAGTGAAGATAGAATACGTCTCCCGGATATGCCTCACGTCCCGGTGATCTCTCGAGCAGCAGTGAAAGTGCTCTGTATGCTACCGCATGCTTTGAAAGGTCATCATATACGATAAGTACATCCTTGCCCTGATGCATGAAATGCTCTGCCATGGCTGTTCCTGCGTATGGTGCGATATACTGCAGTGATGCAGGATCGCTGGCTGTTGATGAAAGCACGATTGAGTAATCCATTGCGCCGTGTTTTGTCAGAGTTGACACAATTTTTGCTACTGTAGATGCTTTCTGACCAATTGCTACATATATACAGATAACATCCTTGCCCTTCTGGTTGATTATGGTATCTGTGGCAATTGATGTCTTTCCTGTCTGACGGTCACCGATGATAAGCTCTCGCTGTCCACGTCCGATTGGGAACATTGAATCGATTGAGAGGATTCCTGTCTCAAGTGGTGTATCTACTGACTTTCTGTCCACGATACCCGGTGCCTCATTCTCGATTGGTCTGTAATCTTCCTCTTTGATATCGCCATTTCCATCAATAGGCTCACCTAAGGCATTGATGATTCGGCCGATAAAGCCTTCACCTACAGGGATTCCGGCTTTTTTCTTTGTTCTTACTACTTTGGTTCCTTCATGGATTCCGTGGTCTCTTCCGAAAAGGATTACTCCGATTTCATTCTGACGGATATCCTGAACCATTCCTTTTACTCCATTATCGAATACTACGATCTCACCGTACATGGCATGGTCGATGCCGTATATTGTGGCGATTCCGTCGCCGACGTAGATTACCTCGCCGGTCTCACGGCTCTCGGTATCGAAGTCGAAATTCTCTATCTCGCTCTGGATAATGGAGATTATGTCTGTTGCACTGATTGCGCCCACAGGGGTCACCTCCTGGTCAATTTTCTTTCAAGCTCACGAAGCTTTCCTTCGTAGCTTCTGTCATACTCTGTATTAAGAGTCTTAATCACATATCCACCTAAAAGTGTTTCGTCCACCTTCTGTGTAAGGGATATTTCATATTCCGGATATTTGCTTTGTAGCAGCGCCTTGGCGTCATTTGCTTCCTCGTCGGTTGCGGCCTCTGCACTGATAAGCTCAGCTCTTATGATATGGTTTTTCTCATCCCAGTATCTGTAATATGCCTCAAAGATTTCATTCATTTCAGCGGCATATCCAAGCTTTACCATTTCCTTTATGAAGCTTGTGATAAGCTTTGGCTCACTCTCAAATCCGTATACCTTTTCTATGATGTCATACTTTTTGGTCAGCGGTATAAGTGGATTTGCGAGCGTCTGTGCAAGCTTTTCTGTCACAAAGTATACTCTCTGTGCTTCCTCCACATCACGACGCTCTACAGCCAGCCTGTACAAAACTATTGCATTATTTACTGCTGCCTGTGTCATTAGCTTCACCTGTCTTTACAATCTTTCTCGCTGCTAAGATGGCAAGTCTTGCAATTTCAGCCTCAGCGGCCTTTGTTGCCTTATCCTGCTCGCTAGCAATGTCCGCTTTTGCTTTTTCAAGCATACTGTCTGCTTCCTGTCTGGTTCTCTCAAGAGCCTTCTCCTGTTCTGCCTCGGCTCTTGCCCTGGCATCAAGGATTATCTGGTCGGCCTGAGTCTTTGCGCTCTCGAGCTTCTTCTGATAATCGCTCTTTAAGCTTTCTGCATCGTCCTGACTCTTCTTTGCTTCCGAGAACTGCTTCTGAATCATTTCTTCTCTCTGATTGATCACGCCCATCACGCGGTCAAAGAGGAATTTCTTAAATATCCAGTACAGGAAAAGCAGATTGACTACTGTCCATATTATGTTCCATGGATCAATTTTTAACATTGCTCTACCTTCCTTTCTGTTTCATCTGGTTGTAACTGTCAGTTACGCTGCCTGATTATTTAAGGAAGAGGATGATAAGTAATGCGATAACGAAACCGTAAATAGCTGTTGCCTCTGCAAGGGCACATCCTAAAAGAAGTGATTTAGAGATTTTGCTCTCAGCCTCCGGCTGTCTTGCGATTGCGTCTACTGCGCTGCTTGTTGCCTTACCGATTCCAAGTCCGGCTCCGATTCCTGTTAATACTGCGATTCCAGCTCCGATTGCTACTAATAATGTTGATGACATAATGTGTTCTCCTTTTCTTGCTTATATGCTTTCTTTTGGTTAGCAATTATTTTGTTTCTTTTGTAAGCGAGGTTACATTTTCCATGCTTACGATGTGAAATTAAATGATGTGGTGTTTCATGCCCCATCAGGTCTTCTTACTCGGTTGCCTCCTTGATGAAAAGTCCTGTCAGGAATACAAATACATATGCCTGTATAAGTCCGTCAAAGATATCAAAATAACAACTGAATACTGCCGGGACGATTGCCGGTACGACCATCTTTAAAAGCTCCATGATTACGAATGAACCAAGGACGTTTCCAAATAATCGCATACACAGCGATAATGGTTTGATAAAGATCTCTAGGATATTGATAGGTAGTATTACCGGCATTGGCTCTGCAAAGCTTTTAAGCCACCTTTTGGTGCCCTTTGCCCTGATTCCTGCCACCTCGATAAGAACTATACTCATTACAGCTAGTGCTGCGGTGACGTTCATATCCTTTGTCGGCGGTTTGAAGCCAAGTAAGCCTATCAGGTTTGCTATTCCTATATAGATGATTACTGTTGCCAGATATGGTATGTAATCCTTTCCTTTTTCTCCGAGTGTCTCACTGAAGAAATCATTAAGGAATTTGACTCCTGCCTCTACGGCTACCTGTCTGCGTCCGGGATTTTCAACTGAAAGATTTCTGCCGAGAAAAAAGCACAGTAAAAATACCGCTGCCATTATTATCCATGTGACTACTACCGACTCGTATATGGGTATGCCTCCGAATATCGGTATCCTGAATACCACGTCACAATTAAGTTCCTCTAACAGTCCATCTACCAGAGCATCCATCTGCGTTACCTCCTTTCTTTTTTGCTATATGAAATTTGATACGCAAATTGTTTCTTAATAACTCAAGATGTGTTTTGTCTGACCTTTGATGTTTGTTTGGTCTTGATTTAATAAGAAGCAACTATCGTTGTACTTGATTTTAGTCACATAGTTTTATAAAGTCAACGTTTCGTTTTTATATTATTTGACTGGCAAAGTTTCACTTTTTTTAGTTAGCTTTTTATACATTTTCAACAATTTAAGTTTTTATTTTTGTGCAGTTTTTCTATTGCGTTTTGGGGATGTTTAGATTTTTTTTATTTTTAGTTGCGATTCATTAAAAATTTCCAAATAATTCGGGAAAAATTTCCCTTTTTTTCACAGTTTTTCACAATACGCTTTGACTTGCGGGGGGATTGGCTATAGTACGGAACCCGGGCGGCAGGCACTCACAGGCTCTGGTGAGCTACGCTACGCTGCCAAGATTCTGTACGAAATTATGCTTGCAGGGTTTCTTTGCTTGACGAAACCGGCTTTTATGCGCCGTCCATGGCGCATAACGCCTTGCCCAGCCGTCCCTGGCTGGGCATTTCTGTGCTTCGTGGGCATAATTTCTACAGTATCTAGGCAGCTTCGCTATTCGCCCTCCCGAGCCTGTGTGTGCCTGCCGCCCGGGTTCCTCACGCTGTGGCTCTATTTACCTTCTTGTCGCTTTGCCCACGGCTATTGCCGTGGGCTCGCTCTGTGCGTGCTGGTTATTTTTTTACGCTTTCCCCTCGGCTGTTGCCGTGGGCTCGCTCTGTGCGTGCTGGTTATTTTTTTACGCTTTCCCCTCGGCTGCTGCCGCGGGCTCGTTCTGTGCGTGTTTGTTATTCTTTTCCGCTTCCCCTCGGCTGTTGCCGTGGGCTCGCTCTGGCCTAGCCCAGCATCACATCGAGTGTCATCATAAGGCAGAAACCCACCATAAATGCTATGGTGGCGCAGTTTGAGTGACCTCCCTCTGACATTTCCGGCACGAGTTCTTCTATGACTACATATATCATGGCTCCGGCGGCGAAGCTTAGCAGGTACGGCATCACCGGCTCTATTATTCCGATGGCAAGTATCGTAAGTATTCCCGCTATCGGCTCGACTATTCCCGACAGTACTCCGTATACAAAGGCTCTAAGCTTTGAGCTTCCTGTGCTATGTAATGGCATGGATATGATTGCGCCCTCCGGGAAATTCTGTATGGCAATTCCGATTGCCAGTGAAAGGGCTGCTGCCCTCGTGATAGTGGTGGTTCCTGATATCCAGCTTGCGTAGAGCACTCCGACTGCCATGCCCTCCGGTATATTATGTAATGTAACTGCAAGCACCATCATTGTCTGTCTGCTGAAATTGCTCTTTGGACCCTCAACTGAATTATCGAGATGCATATGTGGTGTGATTGTATCCAGTATCAATAGGAAAAACATTCCGAGCATAAAGCCTGCTACTGCCGGGACGAACTGCATTTTTCCAAGGCTCTGTGACTGCTCAAGTGCCGGAATCAGAAGACTCCAGACTGATGCCGCAATCATTACGCCTGCTGCAAAGCCACTGAGCATTTTTGTGGTCTTTACGGAAAGCTCATTTTTCATAAAAAGTACACATGCCGCACCGAGCGACGTGCCTATAAATGGTATTAATAAACCTAATATGGTTGATGTAATCATGGTTGCCTCCTATTCTGCTGTTTTTCTATTTTACACAAACATCCCATATATAAAACTATATTTACCGGAGAGTATACAGTTGTTCCGAAGAAAAAAATATGAGGAATACACTGTATGCTAGGCCGGTATCACAAAATAAAATATGGGAAGTTTGAATATTTTATTATTCAACATATTATTTCTTATATCGTTTCGTATATCATGATATGAGGGTCAAAAGGTATTTTACCTCTCATTTATGATTAATCAGATTACTACATGCTACGCATTCCCGTAATCTGACTACACCTCGAAAAGCACTTAATGTAAAACAGCCGTATGTAATTAGTCTCCTCTAACCCGATTACAGTTTAATACACCTATATAATTTCGTCAACCGGCTTCTGTGAGCATTACTCATTACTGTTCACACCTAACAGTGTGACCAGCAACGAGTACAAGCTACTCCATAGCTTAGATACAGTCGAGTTATACTTCTTTTCACAGCAATGCCCTGACAAAACGTCAGGGCCGGGTATCACATGCCACAGATGGCATATAAAATGGCTTCTAATACCGATTCCTGCAAAGAGGCTGTCTTCCCACACATATATTATCCTTTGTACGGTCACGAAGCTCCGGCACCGGATTTGGCGCCACCTCAAAGCGATAATCCTCCCCGTTTTTGCGGATATAATCCTCAATAAAGGTATGGCTCATTACATTTCTTACCGGGTCATTGACCATGCGCTGATATCTGATAAATGTTTCAGGAGCATTGGTTCTTACATCCACATACCTTTCACGACATGCTGTGTCGTTTACCGTACTGCCAAGCACACACCTGACATACTCAATATTGCTCTCCAGCACAAGAGGAGCCGGGAACTCAGCGTCCGGGATGACCTCCTGCCAATCCTTTTTTTCATACTGTCTTAGCAGCTCAAGTGCAATATGCAGATGCTTAAGCTCCTGTTCAAACATAAACTGCCATATGCCACGTATTCTTGTATCCGTCTCCGTTTCATAACAGCTCCAATACAGCCAGCACTCGACATACTGATGCACAAGGAGATTTTCAAGGCGGCTCATGCATGGCTTCAACAGGCTGCCATACTGTGTGACATGCTGTTCCTCGACCATTCCAATTTCCTGATAAAGCCTGCGTCCCATCTCATCCGGCCAGAGTGCCGCTGTGTTCATATAGTAGTTCATGGTCTGCTGTTCTGCTGCTGTGATTACGTTTGCTGCCAGCACATCCATTGTCGCAGGGCATTTATCTGTCATCGGATATCGTATTGAATCATATGGATGCCTGTGGTGTGAAATAGTCGGTCTGCCCGGTGTGATTTCCGTATAGCCTCCGACAAGCTTTTCTGCGTGCTCACCTGTGGTAAAATCAAGATAATCTGCATAGCGGTACAAATGATCGAAGTCCTCGAGCAAGGCAAAATCGAGCGCAGACTTAATATTTTTGTCATTTACTCGTTTTGCAAGATGCGCAGTCAGATCAACTGCAAGCTGCTCGTAGCCTATGGTATGCTCCAATGCCGACTCATCTGCCGGCTTTAAATGTGTTAGTATTTTCTGCTGCTGTTGCTCACTTTTCCTGATGTATGCAAGCTTTCGTCTAAGCTCATCATCACCTACGCTTCTTGAAAACTGATGTGAAAACCACACGTTTTCAAATTCTGTACCATTCATCAATATGATTCTCGTCCTTGTATACGGATTTACCTCATTTTTGTTATATGGTTTTACCCAGAATTTCTCCCAGTCAACAAATAAATCGCCGGTTCTCTCCGGCCTCATTTTAAATGGATTCATAATACAAACATACCTCCTTCATGCTATTGTATGCACGAAGGAGGTATGCTGTGCGTATGAATCTCATAAGAGCCTTTCCTGCTCTATTGTTTTATCCGATTCAAGAATTGCTTCTTTTAATTCAGCAAGCAATCCTGCGTCCTTTTTTTGCAGTTTTTCCCTAGTTGAAGCCTTAAGTGGTATTCCCGCGTCTTTTTTTAATGCTTCCTCAAAATCCGCTACCCCCATTCTATAAGGCATTAGTTTTTCAAAAATTCTATCCTTAATAAACATAAATATGCTTATTCCTCCAAAATCCATATCTCCCCAATGGAGGAACTCACATTCCTTAGATACAATAAGGCTTAATTTCTTTAGAAAATACACTTCCTTAGGAGTAAAATAACCATGACAAAAAATATACAAGGTATTCTCATCATATTGCATACTTTCATAGTTAGCCTTATTTTCTATGGTCATAATTCTTTTGCATCCTGCAAGCGAAACCGGACTTGCATGCTCAAGTGTCTGCGTATTAATAATGGTTCCATAAATCTGCTTTGACGTATCAATAACACATGTATCATCAATTCTATATGACAATGGTCCCTTCCATTCCATTGTCTGTGCATATGACATAATACCATGCATCTTCAAAATTTCTAGCCCCGACTTCTTTTTATCCTCTTTGGCATCATCTTCCTCTCCCTCTGTATCATAATCCTCCATATCCTTCTCATAATATGGAGAATATTTAGTCAGAATTGATACCATCTTTTGTCGATAGCATTTTTCAAATTTCTTTGAATCATTAAAAACCTTTGCACTAAAAACACGCTCCCACACAGGCTCCTTTATTCTTGTTATAGCATTGATACACTTAAAACGCATATCCTCCTCAGCCTCTGTGACACTCTTTCCGGCTTCCAGACGCCCCAAAATATCATCATAATATCTGCATATCCAATCGCAGTCACCAACCTCTGATTTCCACTGCTTTACAGACTCTATCAATCTTAGCTGTTTTGCTCTTGAATCCTCAACACCCTCAATCCGACACAGCTCCGGTATGCTGCTGACATCACAATCAATTTTTTTAATATCGCTGTTGACCTGAATCCAATTAATTCTTATCTTCCCATCGCGGCCTGCTTGTGTATTATTCTCTATGAACCTTGCCTGATCGATTAGTTTCCGGCGTCCGCCAACAAATTCCATCATTTCTGTTATTTTGTTCAAATGTTTTTCTCCGGTTAGTTTTCCTGACCGGTATCCTTCGGTGTCTGTTTTTTTTATAATATAGCCTGCAAGCGTGTGCTTAATTGGAGTTTTTCCCATAGCATAATACCCCTGTAAAACCATTAATACGTCCTATCACTTTTCCTCAAACAGCTCAATTTCCTCGCCAAGTGGTCCTTTGCAGAATGCTATGCGCGCCGGAAATACCGGTGTTGATGCGATTTCTATATCCTTCGGCTCAATAAATACCTCGTATCCTGCTGCTTTTACAGCCTCTACACATGCATCCACATTATCTGTTGCAAATGCGAAATGACGAATCACACCTTTTCCCGGTGCATCATCTCCATCGTTAAAAATCTCAACAATTCCGTTTCCGGTATCAAGCATGATTCCTGCCTGCCATTCCCTTGCGACCGGGATTCCCAGAATGTTTTTGTAGAAATCTATCGTCTTTTCATATTCTTCTGTGCTGCTGCACTTCATTGATACATGATGTATACCTTTTATTAAGCTCATTGTGTTTTCTCCCTTTAATTTTTTGAATATCATAAGTCTCTTTTACTATATTTTTAAGCTGTTTTGTGATTTATAGTGATTTCAGCTACTTTTTCCCGCAATTTTTCCGGCTTTTGGGCTGAATTTTAGGAGCTGTTTTGGAGATTTCTGCAGTTTCAGCTACTTTTTCCCGCAATTTTTCCGGCTTTTGGGCTGAATTTTGGGTGCTGTTTTGGAGATTTCTGCAGTTTCAGCTACTTTTCTCGCAAATTTTCCGGCTTTTAGGCTGAATTTTAGGAGCTGTTTTGGAGATTTATGCAGTTTCAGCTACTTTTCTCGCAATTTTTCCGGCTTTTGGGCTGAATTTTGGGTGCTGTTTTAAAAGTTTTATGGATTACAGCTCCCCAGGTTCTGCCTACTATGCTATCAACCTATGGCTATTGTACATTATGCCAATTTAGTCCTACTTAGTAAAATGATGTGAGGGTCAAAAGGTATCCAATTACGGCCACGCCTGCCTTTGCGCTTTCTCAAAATCTCCCTGCTCACTGCTAAATGCGCCATCATCGCATAAATCCAGCTCTGTTTCATCCTTCAGATACAAAACAAGCGTTTTTTCAGTCTCATCATCATCACCTCTTTTCCATATGTACCTTTCTACATCTGAAAAATCATACTGTTTTTCCTTAAAATGAACCAATGTTATTTTCTGCGTTGTATAGTTTATTTCATAATACCACAGTCTTACCGATGCCAGTATACAGATAAATCCCGCTATTCCTATGACCATGGCAGTTTTTAGGGCTGCATTTAATATGGCTGATGGTTTAAAAAAAGCATATCCTGCCAATGGTACAATCAAGCCTGTTACAACCATTACCAAAAAGGCCGGTATTCCTATAAAACGTTCAAGTATCTGCCCGCTTACCATTTCGCGTTCCACTGCGCCCTCTGCGACTCCCAGAAACACCATGCAAAACAAGAAGCTGACCAACAGTATAAGAAGAAATTTAAATATGTTTAAAAAACTATCTGTGAAAGTTAATATCATTTCAACAGGCTTTAGCTTTCCCACCAGGCGGCAGATAAAATATTTCTTTTTTATCCATGCGGTGGCATACGTTACGACAACGCTCAACACGGCAATAATCAGCCCATCCCCCTTTGAATCTGAGAATATAGCACACAAAAAATACTCTGCAAAAAAAATTATCCTGTATTTGCGTATTTTTTTTGAAATAATCCCGAAATAGCAATCCACCGAAAGTGCGTGCTGTCCTATAAACTGATAAATATCATTGCCGGTCATATCATCAGCCAAATTTGCTTCCACTCTCAGATATTTCTTATAAAACGAATCTGTAAAAAAATAAACAGCCAACACTACAACCCACTTAAAGATGTCATCACTTTCAAATATGATGAACATGCCTGCCATAAGACATATTACAAAAAGTACTCTCGCCTGCCTTATTGTTTTCACATTTCTATCTTCTATGCCCTCTGCAAAAATTTCTTCCGCTTTATCCATTTTCTTCCTCCAGTAATTCCCTGAGATTCTTATTTTTATTTTCTAAATCATCATGTAATATCTGTTCCCTGTCCCCGAATTTAACAAGCCTGCCATTATCAAGCAATCCGATATAGTCAGTTATGTCATTGACCTCCTCAACCAGATGCGTGCTGATTATGATGCTTATGTTTTCTTTTTCTATTGTTCGGATCAAAAGCTCCCAGATGTCCGTTTTTACGACCGGGTCCAGATTTGCCATAGGCTCATCCAAAAGCAGAAGCCTTGGGTGCCTTGCCAGAGCAAAAGCCAGTTGGAGCTGCATCTGTTTTCCTGTTGAAAGATCCTCAAATTTTGTCGTATATTCTTCCTTGGTGAACTCCATCATTTCAAGCATTTCATCAAAATGCTTCTGATCCCATCTGCTGTAAAGACAGCTTAACAGCCTGATATTTTCGTCAGCCCTAATCCCGCCTATACACCAGCTTCTTCCACCGACATATGCCACCTCATCATGATACAGAATGTCAATTGCTTTCATTCCGGTGACATCAATATCATTCCATAATACCTTTCCACTCAGTGGTTCAATACGTCCGTACACTAAATCAAAAAGCGTAGTTTTTCCTGCGCCATTTCTTCCCAAAAGTGTCATGAGATATCCGTCATCCAGTGAAAAGCTGACATTTTCCATAGAAAAGGTTTTCGTACTGTAAGATAAATTTTGAACCTCTAGCATGTTTCCTCCTCCCAAAGTATCCTCACCATATCAATAAGCTCTGCTTCATCAAGCTCTGCCGCCTTTGCCTTTTCTATAACCGCGGCAAGCTCCTCCTCCACACTTAAGGTACGTTTTTCCTCGAGATATGCCATATCCGGATCGTCCACGAAAAAGCCCTTTCCAGGCACCGAATATATCATTTTCTCCTTTTCCAGCTCCTCATATGCCTTTTTCGTGGTAATGACGCTGACCTTAATGTCCGCTGAAAGCGCCCTTATCGATGGAAGCGCATCATCCTTATTCAATTTTCCGGCAAGTATTGCCTCCTTTATCTGCGTGGCAATCTGCTCATAAATGGGTGTTCCGCCCTTAGACTGTATGGAAATATTCATTTCTGCCTCCAATAGTTCTTACCATGTCTATCACCAGTATTGTACCTGACAAAATCTCTGCTATACATCCAAGCTTATAGAACTCATTGTCTATTCCTGCCATATCAGAAAAGCTGCCATTTGTAACAATAGTCATTAAGCAGACAAACAACCCTGTGTCTATAACAATTTTTACCAACACAATAAAAGTCTCATATATTTTTACAGACTTTGAAACACTCGCGTCAGCTAAACACTTTTCTAAATTTCTGCTGTCTTCTGCCACTTTCCAAAAGATACCATTTATCGAAAAGTGTGCAAGAATTATAATATATGAAATAAAACATACCGCCACATAAAGCGGATGTGAAAAAAGCTCCAGCTTTCTGTGCCTTATCACAATAAACGCAGTGTTTATAAGAAGAGGAACACTTAAACACAGTAAATCAAGCATCACCTCTGCCAAAAATCTTGTTTTTCTTTCCTTCTTTGAAAAGGGTAAAAGCTCATTTATCTCGAGGCTTCTAAATACTGCAATGAATAGCATAAACAGAAATCCGGCAAATACAAACCCCAACATGCCGCACAGTGTTGTCACAAGTAATACGATAAATGCCAAACCTATATGCCCCGGTGAACTGAATAACCATATCTTTTTTCTCTCAAAATAATCCCTGATCATTACTCATCACCACTTTCTTTTATTATCTCTCTCTTCTGTACGTAGTACATGATTTCTTTAAGCTCTGCATATCTCATATGCTGCCTGATTTCATGATTAATTTTTGCTTCATCATATCTTATCAGCAATTCATTCGAGCTTTCGCTTAAACGCCCTCCGACTACAAGCTCCTTCGGTATCCTCTCAAACAATGCCTTTTCCCCGGAAACAAGTCTGTAGGAATCCCTAAGCTCATCCAGCGAACCGTAATAGAATTTGCTTGTTGTATTGTCTTTCTTTTGCAGCCATAAAATATAATCTGCGAAATGCTCAAGCTCCTCTACCAGATGTGTTGCATAAATTATGCATTTATTTTCATCTGCTGCAAGCTCCCTTATGGTTTCATAAAATTTATCACGAAATTCAACATCCAGATTTCCCGTAGGTTCATCAAAAAAGTACACCTGCGCATCATAGCTCTGTGCAAATGCAAGCTGCAGCAGTATCTTCTGCCCCTGCGAAAAATCCGAGGCATTCATAATATTCTTTTTATTTTTTGAAATTCTAAGAGGTACGCCAGCAAAATCGATAAGACCATACTGCTTAAGAAGAGTCTCATATTTTTTCTGATTAAATCCGTCGTAATATCTGCCGTAATATTTTCCTATCGAGACAGCAGATATTTTTTCCATAAACGGCAATTCACTAAATACATAAGCTATTTTCTTCTTGTATTCCTTCTCATCCGTCTGCAGACACACACCATCTATCACAATCGCGGTGTCTGTCGAATCAGACTCTTTCATCCCCATAAGAACAGAAAGAAGTGTTGACTTGCCACAGCCGTTCTTTCCGATTACTCCTACAATGCTTCCACCCGGCACTTCAAATGAAATATTGTCCAGCTTGAATTTGTCAAATGTTTTACTGACATTTCTGACTATCAGTGCATTATTCATAAGCTACTCCTTTGTATGCAAATGACATTTTTTACTTAGTCATTTATTCACTTGCGATTTATTCATTTTGCGTTTTTTTTCACATGTTATATATACAGTATATACAGTTATATACAGGTTGTCAATATACTTTTATCCCCTATATATTTTCAATTTTATTTTATTGTACTACCGGTAAAATATGCAAGTGATATGGTGTAGTTCGTTTAAAACTGTTATACTAGGATATATCAGAAAATAAGTACAATCTACAGGAGGATTATCATGATAATAAAAAACGGCATTGTAGCAGACCCAGCTTCAGGTCTCTACGAACAGATGGATATACTTGTAAAAGATGGGAAAATAGTAAAAATAGCACCTGACATCTCATGTGCGTCAGACGCTGCTGCAACAGAAAAAGAAGAAATAATAGATGCATCCGGAATGATTGTCGGACCGGGACTTATCGACACACATGTGCATTTCCGTGATCCGGGCTTCACATACAAGGAGGATATCCACACCGGTTCCCTGGCTGCCGCGAAGGGTGGCTTCACAACTGTTGTATGCATGGCAAATACAAAGCCTACAGTGGACAATGTGGATACTCTAAAGGACAACCTCACACGTGGAAAGCAGGAAAAAATCCGCATGTATCAGGCCGCTGCAATATCGCACTCTCTCAAAGGACAGGATGAGGTTGACATGGCAGCTTTAAAGGAAGCCGGAGCATGTGGCTTTACCGATGACGGTATCCCGCTTACAAATGCTGCTTTCTGCTACAGAGCCATGCAAAATGCTGCAAAGCTGGATATGCCGATAAGTCTCCATGAGGAGGACCCTGCATTTATCAAAAACAACGGCATCAACCACGGAAAAGTATCTGACGCTCTCGGTATCTACGGCTCACCATCCATCGCTGAGGAGACTCTCGTCGCAAGAGACTGTCTGCTTGCGCTGCGCAGTGGTGCTGATGTTGTAATACAGCACATCAGCTCCGGTGTATCTGTTGATATAGTCCGCACCTACAAAAAGCTTGGTGCAAGGCTCCATGCCGAGGCCACTCCACATCACTTCACGCTGACTGAGGATGCTGTCTTAAAGCACGGCACCCTTGCCAAGATGAATCCACCTCTGCGCACTGAAGCAGACCGTCAAAAGATTATAGAGGGACTTATCGATGGCACAATAGACCTTATTGCAACAGATCATGCGCCTCACAGCACCGAGGAAAAATCAAAGCCTGTAACCGAAGCTCCAAGCGGTATCATCGGTCTTGAGACATCTCTTGCTCTTGGTATCACAAGCCTTGTCAAACCGGGCCATCTGAGCATGCTTGAGCTTTTGGAAAAGATGACTATCAATCCTGCCAGGCTGTACCACATGCCTTACGGTACTATCTCAGAGGGTGCTGCTGCAGATTTTGTCATCTTTGATCCTGACGAAAAATGGGTACCATGCGAATATGCATCAAAATCATCAAACACACCTTTCACCGGCATGGAACTGACCGGTAAAATTAAGTACACCGTATGCGGTGGAAATGTGATTTATTCGGATAAATAAATTGTGTATGCACTATTAAAAAAGCAGATTGTGAACTCATGTGTTCACAATCTGCTTTTTTCTACTTCTCCACCAGCTCCAGGCAGTCTCCAAAATGCCTCTGCAGTGACTTTAAATCCATAATCATCACATAAAATACTCTGCCATTGTGCACTGAATCCACTATCCTGCCATGATCGAGCACTGAAATATATGTGCCGTCTGCTTTTCGCATATGAAAGAAAATATAATCATTTGAGTGTCCTCCGTCAATCTGCGACCATATGCTTTTTTGACAGCTTTCCTGTTCATCC
>ERZ1034998.454-NODE-454-length-27044-cov-6.863574_pt1 | contig 27044 bp, 18 predicted proteins | sample MGYA00520621_ERZ1034998 | MGnify/ENA primary metagenome ERZ1034998 (study PRJEB33766, sample SAMN09781748) | gut metagenome | biome: gut microbiome | host: Homo sapiens | place: Madagascar | study: EMG produced TPA metagenomics assembly of the PRJNA485056 data set... | reverse complement strand
GTTTTGTATGTGCGCACACGCACATAATACTTTTTCTTTGCGGACAGCTTGCCGACGGATTTTGATGTGGTTTTGTTTTTGGAAATATTAACCGTCTTTGTTCCCTTTTTAAAGTTTGACGAAGTGCTGTATTGAAGTTGATAACCTGTTGTTTGGGTGGACTGCTTTTTCCATTTAGCCTTAAAGCCCTTTTTGGCGGCGGTTACTTTTGACATACTCGTACCCTTTGGGTTGATGTTGTATATCAGTGTTTTTGTACCGCTGTAATTGCCTTTAAAGGTTATTTTAACCGAATATCTGCCGACATTTTTTCTGCCGCTCGGATATGTGACCGTATAGTCCCTGCCGTTGGTTAACTTCTTACCCTTTGAATCCTTAACGGTTACGCTCGGCGTTTTGACACCGCCGTTGTATGTATAGTTCACAGCCGAAAGGCTTACAGACGAAATTTTGGCAATCGACGATGTAACGGTTGCTCCGCAGGCGGAACATTTTTTAACAATCTTTCCGTCTTTGCCGATTGCGGCAGGCGTTACTGTTTGCTTATAGGTGTGACCCTTTGCCGAAATTATTTGTTGAGCTGTTATAATTGCTCCGCAAGTCGAGCAATGCGTGCCCGATGTCAAGCCCGAGCCGGTGCATGTAGCAGGGACGCCTTTGTCGGTGACAACAGTATGCCCTTTTGCTTTGATAATCTCCTTGTATTGAGCATTACAAATTTGGCAGGTGTAAAGTTTGTAGCCGTCTTTAGTACAAGTCGGATTTTTAGTTTCTGTAAGTTTACTGCGATGAGTAATGCAGGTGAATGTTCCCGAAGGCTTAAGATTTGTGGTAAAGCTATACTCCATCGGTGCTTGTTTAGAGGATACAGAATTAGGATTTCTGTTTTCCACGGCAATATAATACACACCCTCATATAAGTAAGCAATTTCATTATTGGTTTTATTAGAATTTACAGAAAGGGGCGTAAATTCGGCACAAGGCTCAAACTCAGAATTATATACTGTAACGGTGCAATCCGAATCAAACGGACCAAAGGTTTTGGAAGTGAGCGTCAAGCTGAACTGGGACCAACCGCTGCCTTTTGGTATTTCAAATTTGTATGCATCTCTTTCATCGGTAGTAATCAAATCTTTTCCGCTATATGTTACAGCGGCATATTTTGCGCCCAAAAAGCCGTTATAGGTTTTATTTAGGTTAATATTCTTTGCCGTCGGAGCATCATAATAAAAGCTATTCTTTGTTTCCTTTATTGTTTCGGCAGACGGCGTGTAATCTATCGAAAATTCATAATCACCTGAAAAATTGTCGTTTGTAGAAGCGTTTAAGCGTTCAATCTCAACATAATATGTACCGGCAAACAGTGTAACTATCTGATTTTTATTAGGAACTGTTTCACCCGCGCCCATTTGGAGATATGATTTTTTGTAAAATTCTTTATATTGAGGCGTGAGAACATCAACCTTTTTGTGATCCTCGTCATAAATATTTATGTTCCACGATTCGCTTTCACCGGCAAAATCAAAGACCAAATATCCCGACTTTGCCATTCCAATTTTGTATGTATCTGTTCCGTTGGAACAAATTTTTTTATTGTAATCGAGAGTCAGTTGAGGATAGTCGGTTTCTTCAAAATAATCACAACCCGAACGCTGACACTCGTACAAATCGTAGCCGTCAGACAATATCGTCGGTTTAACACTTTCGGTCAATTTCAAATCGTGACCTAAAGCCTGTACAGAAGCGGTGTAACTGTCGCCGCAACGAGAACATGTATATTGCTTTGTTCCCTCTTCCTCACAAGTGGGATTTTTAATGATTTTTTCAGTGCATAAATGGCCTAAAGCGGCTATATCATCTTTATCATAACTGTCGCCGCAACGAGAACATGTATATCGTGTCACGCCCTTTGCTGTGCAGGTCGGTTGTGTTACAACTTTTGATGTATAATTGTGTCCCAAGGAAGCTATATCGTCTTTATCATAGCTATCGCCGCAACGAGTGCAAGTGTATCTTGTCACGCCCTTTGCTGTGCAGGTCGGTTGCTTAATAGCTTTGCCGTTATAGTCATGTTCTCCACCTAATGCAGCTATGTCGTTCCTATCATAACTATCATCACAACGAGTGCAGGTATATCTTGTTACGCCCTTTGCCGTGCAAGTCGGTTGTGTCACAACTTTTGATTCATAATTATGTCCCAAAATTTCGATATTTTCTTTGTCATAACTATCACCGCAACGAGAGCAAGTATATCGTGTTACACCCTTTGCTGTGCAGGTTGGTTGTGTTACTATCTTTGATACATAATTGTGTCCCAAAGCATCAATATTTTCTTCATCATAGCTATAGCCGCATTGTGAACATGTATATTTTGTTACGCCTTTTTCTATGCATGTCGGTTGTGTCACTACTTTTTTTGCTATCAGATGTTGCATACCATAATCATTACAGTAAATTTTTATAAAAGTATTCCCAGATGATTTTGCATATTTATCAGAAGTAGAATTTTCAAAACCATAAATCAACGACTCTTTATCAAATACAGCATCCTCCAACTTACATTCAGGGTTCAAAACAGTTACTTCTAAAAACTTTCCACATTTATAAAAAGCTTCAATACCTAAGTTAGTTACATTGTGCGGTATAATTATTTTACACATTTTCTCGCAACCATAAAATGCACGATACCCTATTACCGTTACGCTATCGCCAACAGTAACATTTATTAAGTTATTACAATCTGCAAATGCAACCTCACCAATATATGTTACCGTGTTTGGTATAGTTATATTCACTAAACTTGAACAACTATAGAACGCAAAACTACCTATGCTTATTACGCTATCGGGTATAGTAGCACTTGTTAACCTTGAGCTATAAGAAAATGCATTATCGCCTATGCTTATTACACTGTCAGGTATAATAACGCTTATTAGTCTTGTGCAATAATAAAATGCATAACTACCTATACTCGTTATACCCTTTTCCACAATTATGTTTATAATTTTTTTATCATTATAAAATACTGACTTTCTTGTAGAAGAATAATCATACATATCCCCTGTTCCTGAAATGGTTAGAGTGCCGGTGTTGTTGTCAAAGGAATATGTAACATTTTCGCCGCACTTACCGGTTGTTAATGTGTCGGCATAAGCGGAAAAATCAAGACCTGCGGTCAAGCTAAAAAGCATAGTTAATGACAGAAATAAGCTAATAATCTTTTTCATAACAAATACCTCTTTACAAAACTGATTTTATTAATTCGACAATGCAATCAGCTTGATGATTATGCACCAAAGTATATACGGTCGATTCTAAAAAAGGTTTAGAGAATCCTGAAGCGTCTATACCGCCTACTCTGTACCAGAGAATTTTATCGTCCGGATTACTGAATCTGTCTTTTATACCCTTGCATGTCTCGCCCCACGAGTGCGAAGCACCGATAAACAAATCATAAGGCTCTTTAGTTTCATCTAAATCCTTAAAATTTGCTTTTACAATACTTTTGCAGTCACCGTCAGTGGATATTGCTATTTTTTTACCGTTAAATTTCAAAATCAAGCATAAATCATCTCGACGATCTTTTGTGCAATCCTGCGCAATTATTGCGCCTTGATCCAATAGATTTTTTATTACCGCTTTCAGTGTACTTGTTTTACCTGTACCGCCTTTACCCCATAAAACTATTGCTGTCATAATACCATTCCTTCCATAAAAAATAATTATATATTTTCATTATAGAACAGTTTACAAAAATTGTCAACAAAGCTATTTCTATACCTTACAATATTTTTATTATAAGTTAAGCATAAATATGGGGCGGACTACTCCCCTTTTATGCGCTTTAGGGCGTTTTTTTCGAGGCGGGAGACTTGGGCTTGGGAGATGCCGATTTCCTCGGCGGTTTCCATCTGTGTTTTGCCCTGCATAAAGCGCATATAAAGTATTCTGTGCTCGCGCGAATCGAGGTTTTTGAGTTTATCCTTAATCATAATTTCATCTATCCAATCGGTGTCGGTGCTGTTGTCGCCGACTTGGTCCATAACATAAATCGTGTCGCCGCCGTCGTTATAGACCGGCTCATAGAGTGACACGGGGTCGACAATCGCCTCAAGCGCAATGACCACATCCGATTTTTTCATATTGAGCTGTTTGGCGATTTCTTCGACGCTCGGCTCCTTGCCGTATTTATTTGTCAGTTTTTCTTTGACCTGCATCGCCTTATACGCCGTGTCACGCATTGAGCGGCTGACGCGGATTGCGCCGGAGTCGCGCAAAAATCTTCTTATCTCTCCGATGCACATTGGAACGCAATAGGTTGACAGGCGAACGCCGAGGTCCAAATTGAAATTATCAATCGCCTTAATCAAGCCGATAACGCCGACCTGAAACAAATCGTCGAAATTTTCGCCGCGATTGGCGAAGCGCTGAACAACGGAAAGAACAAGGCGAAGGTTGCCCTTAATCAAATCGTCGCGTGCTTTCATATCGCCTGCGCGAGCCTTGCGCAAAAGTTCCTGACTTTCTTTATCCGAAAGCACCTTGATTTGCGAGGTGTTTATTCCGCTGATTTCAACCTTATTAAAATATTGCACAATATCATTCCCTACAAGATAAATGAAAAAATCCGCGGTGCAAACAACTGCTTAAAGCGGATTTTATGCAAAGTCGATAACTGCGAACATTCGGCGATATTCACCGAGCCTGCTGTCGGCTGTGCATGATATGTAGCAATATTAAAGCTCCCTACTCTATTATGAGCAGGGAGCTTTTGTTTTATTATTCAAATTTGATTATTCGGCAGTTTCTTCGGTTTTTTGCTTGCCGTAATCCGACTTGAGATTGATTTGCGTTGAATCTGAATCAGCCTTGAAAGCCTGCTCGGGGTCAAAATCCTTTTCAGGGAAGATGAGGTTGAGCACGATACCTGCGATTGATGCGCAAGCAAGAGCAGAAAGGTTGATTGTTGCAGAGCCGACATTGAAGGTGATACCGCCTGTTACGCCGAGAGCAACAACAAGGATAACAGCCGCAATAATTGTGTTACGAGCCTTTGAGAAGTCAACCTTTGCCTCAACAACATTACGAACGCCGATAGCGGAAATCATACCGTAGAGAACGAATGAGATACCGCCGACAACAGCTGTCGGGATTGATTCGATGAGAGCCGCAAATTTTGGTGAAAGGCTGAAGAAAACTGCGAAGTAAGCGGCGATTCTGATTACTCTTGGGTCATAAACCTTTGAAAGAGCAAGTACACCTGTGTTTTCGCCGTATGTAGTGTTTGCAGGAGCACCGAAGAGTGATGCAAGTGATGTTGCAAGACCGTCGCCGAGAAGTGTTCTGTGTAAGCCCGGGTCATTGATATAGTTTTTGTTGCATGTAGCGGAAATAGCGGAAATATCGCCGATGTGCTCCATCATTGTTGCAATTGCGATAGGAACGATTGCGATGATTGCCGAAATTGCCTTTGGTCTATCGTGAACTCCGCCGAATACGGTTGAGCTCCATTCTATCGGGTTGCCAATCCAAGCGGCATCTCTTACGCCGGAGAAGTCGATTTTGAATGACTCAACGCCGAAACCGTTGCCGACAACCACAGCAACGAGATATGCGCCGATTACGCCCAAAAGGATAGGAACGATTTTAATCATACCCTTACCGAAAATGTTGAACACGATTACAAGACCGAGAGCAACGAGGGCGAGCCACCAATTTGTTTTGCAGTTTGTAACAGCAGACGGTGCAAGACCGAGACCGATAGCCATAATAATAGGACCTGTTACAACCGGTGGGAAAAGTTTCATAACCTTGTTAACGCCAACGATTTTAACGAGGGCGGCAACAACCAAATACAAGAGACCTGCACATGCAACGCCGAGGCACGCATACGGTAAAAGCTCTTTATTTCCGACCATTTTGCCGCTTGCATCCTTAACCATAGGTGCTACTGCGAGATAGCCGCCTATGAAAGCGAATGACGAGCCGAGGAATGCCGGAACTTTAAATTTTGTGAGAAGGTGGAACAAAAGTGTGCCCAAGCCCGCAAACAAAAGTGTTGTTGAAATTGAAAGACCGGTTAAAAGCGGAACGGTAACTGTTGCGCCGAACATAGCAAACATATGCTGAAAGCCGAGCACAACCATTTTGCCGGTGCCGAGCTGGCGAGCGTCATAAATGCCGTCCTTGCCGATTTTTATTTTTGATTTTGATTTTTTTGCCATTATTTTTCCTCCATATAATTTAGCAAGCGAGAATAATTGTGAAAAGGCTTATTTTGTACCGAAAATTCTGTCGCCTGCGTCGCCGAGGCCGGGGATAATGTAGCAATCCTTGTTAAGCTTGTCGTCGAGAGCGGCACAATAAATATCAACATCGGGATGAGCCTCTTCAAGAGCCTTAAGTCCTTCCGGAGCGGCGATAAGGCACATAAAGATAATCTTTCTCGGATTTCTCAATTTGATTTGAGTGATGGCGTCGATAGCCGAGCCGCCTGTTGCAAGCATCGGGTCAACAACGAAAACTTCTCTCTCCTCGATATCCTTGGGGAGTTTGCAATAATACTCAACCGGAGTATGTGTTGTTTCGTCTCTGTATAAGCCGATATGGCCTACACGAGCGGCAGGAACAAGTTTAAGACATCCGTCAACCATACCGAGACCTGCACGAAGAATCGGAACGAACGCCATTTTTCTGCCGGCAATATGCTTGCAGTTTGCAACGCCGCACGGAGTTTTAACCTTAATGTCCTCTGTCGGTAAATCTCTTGTTGCCTCATAGGTCATAAGCATTGCAATTTCATTTACAAGCTCGCGGAAATCCTTTGTGCTTGTATTGGCATCGCGCAAAATGCTGAGCTTGTGTTGGATAAGCGGATGATCAAAAATCACTACTTTTCTTTCCATTAAATCACCATTAACCTTTCAGACTACTTATTTTTAATTGAAACTTTGCCGTAGCCGTGCAAAATTTCGCCGTGTTTCAGTTGTATTGTGCGCAATTTTCGTGCGACACAATACGACACACTTATACATCCTTATAATAATAACAAATCAACCAATAGTTATCAATAAAAGTAACATAATTGTAAACAAAAAAATCACGGCGCCGATAAAAACACGGTGCCGTGATTTTTATATTAAACTAATTATAATCAAGTGAGCAATAAGGTGTGTTGCAGGATACGATATAATAAAAATATCCGTCCTTCTCATTGCCGATTATAACATCAGGCTCGCTGCAATAATCGTCCCATTCGGAAATATAACCGTCGCCGTATTTTTTGATACTGAAGAGACCGATGTATTCGTACAGTTTGCCACTGTTATTTTTTTGCAAAAAATCGTCAAGCTCGTCATAATCCATTTTTGTGCCGATAACCTTTTCCGCGCAGACATGGTCGCCGTAAACATCGGAACGCTCAACTGTTGTTGACAAAACCTGTGCGTCATCGGGCAAGACAACGCTGTTGATTTTATCATAATACATTTGTTGGTTTGGCAAGCAAAAAAATGAAAAAAAGAATGCAATAAAGCCTGCGGTTATCATAACCGAAACAAGCACGATTATGCACACCTTGATTTTTTGACCCTTATTTACGGAAACGCCGTTTACTTTTTCTTTGTTACTCATATTAATCGCCATAGCCTTTCAGGCAACAAATAGTTTATTAAAAATCACCTGATTGACCTGCGTTGCCTGAACAGGCGTAAATGGTGATTTCAGCCATCTCAAAATTATGCAACCGGCAAATTTTGAGGGCAATATAATTTGGATGGTGTGATTTTTCACACTATCCCTCCGATGAAAATATAATATCATCAAAAAATAAAGAAGTGGGAAAGAAAAAGTAAAAGCAAAGGAAAATTTTAACAAATATATGCGTTTGACGCTCATTTGTCGGTTTAAAATCGGCGCGATTTAGGTGTATTATCGGCAATATGAATTATTTGTTGAGCATTTTTGCAAGGTATTGACCCGTGTATGATTTTTCGACCTTTGCAACCTCCTCGGGAGTGCCTGTGGCAACGATTTTGCCGCCGCCCTTGCCGCCCTCGGGACCGAGGTCGATAATATAATCGGCTGTTTTAACGACATCAAGATTATGCTCGATAACAACAACGGTATTGCCCGAATCTACAAGTTTGCCGAGAACGCTCAAAAGCTGTGAAACATCAGCGGTATGAAGACCTGTTGTAGGCTCGTCGAGAATATAAATTGTTTTGCCCGTTGAACGGCGCGCAAGTTCTGTTGCGAGTTTGACACGCTGTGCCTCACCGCCCGAAAGCGTTGTTGCAGGTTGACCGAGCTTGATATAGCCGAGTCCGACATTTGAGAGCGCTTCAAGCTTGCGAGTGATTTTTGTGTGAGTATCGAAAAACTCAAGCGCCTCGTCAACAGTCATTTCAAGGACATCATAAATGCTCTTGCCCTTGAATTTGACATCAAGCGTTTCACGGTTGTATCTTTTGCCGCCGCAAACCTCGCACGGAACATAAACATCAGCCAAAAAGTGCATTTCGATTTTAACGATACCGTCGCCCTGGCACGCCTCGCATCTGCCTCCCTTGACATTAAACGAAAATCGGTTTGCCTTGTAGCCTTTTTTCTTCGCCTCGGTTGTGGTGGCAAAAAGGTCGCGAATATCGTTGAAAACGCCCGTATATGTTGCCGGATTTGAACGCGGAGTTCTGCCGATCGGCGACTGGTCAATATTGATTACCTTATCAAGTGCGTCAAGCCCTTTCATTGAGGAGAACTTGCCGGTATGCTTTTTGGCATGGTTAAGGCGGTTGGCAAGATTTTTATACAAAATCTCGTTTACAAGCGATGATTTGCCGCTTCCCGAAACGCCTGTAACGGCAATGAATTTGCCGAGCGGAAACTCGACATCAATATTTTTAAGATTGTTTTCCTGTGCGCCGAAAACAGTGATTTTTTTGCCGTTGCCCTTTCGTCTGTGAGTCGGAACGGGGATTGAACGCTTGCCGCTTAAATACTGACCGGTGATTGAGCGCTCACACGCCATAACCTCCTCGGGAGTACCTGCTGCGATAAGCTCGCCGCCGTGAACGCCTGCGCCCGGTCCTATATCAACAAGGAAATCGGCGGCACGCATCGTGTCCTCATCGTGTTCAACGACAATAAGCGTGTTGCCGAGTTGCTGAAGATGGCGAAGAGTGCCGAGCAGTTTTTCATTATCCCTTTGGTGCAAGCCGATGCTCGGCTCGTCAAGGATATACAAGACACCCATAAGCGAAGAGCCGATTTGCGTTGCAAGGCGAATACGCTGTGCCTCACCGCCCGACAATGTGCCGCTGTCGCGCGAAAGCGAAAGATAATCAAGGCCGACGGAATTTAAAAAAGTCAGTCGCTCCTTGATTTCGCGCACGATAAGATTGCCTATCATCTGCTCTTTTTCGGTGAGTTTGAGATTTTCGATAAACTCAAGTTCTTCGCTGATTGACATAGCGGTGAACTCATAAATATTTTTACCGCCGACAGTTACGGCAAGCGGCTCCGGCTTGAGCCTTGCGCCCTTGCATGCACTGCACTTGCAGTCGCGCATAACAGCCTCAATATCTGCGCGCGCCCAATCGGAGGTTGTTTCCTTATATCTTCTTTTGAGATTGTTAATAACGCCCTCAAAATCGTTCATATAAGTTCCCGAGCCGTAGGAGGTAACTCGGGTCATTTTGATTTTTTTGCCCCTTGTGCCGTAGAGAATGACATCAATTGCCTCGTCGGAAAGCATTTCGACCGGCATATCGAGAGAGAAATTGTATTCCTTGGCAAGCGCCTCCATATACATTTTGGCGATACTGCCGCCCTCGGAAACATTCCAGCCGCTTGCCTTGACTGCGCCCTGATTAATTGAAAGTTTTTTATCGGGAATGACAAGATCCTCGTCAATCTCCTTGAATGTGCCCAAGCCGTCGCACTTCGGGCAGGCGCCGTAAGGATTGTTGAACGAGAACATACGCGGACTCATTTCCTCAATCGAAATTCCGTGCTCGGGGCAGGAATAATTGAGCGAAAACAGTTCCTCGTGCGGCTCGTCAACGCCGCCGACAATATCGACGATTACAACGCCGTTGCCGATTTTTGTTGCGGTTTCAATGCTGTCGGCAAGACGCGATTTTATTTCGGGTTTGATAACAAGGCGGTCGATAATAACCTCGATATTATGCTTTTGAGTTTTTTTCAGCTTGATTTCATCCGACAAATCGAGGATTTCGCCGTCTATTCTCACACGGACAAAGCCCTGTTTTTGAATGTCCTGAAGCTCCTTGACAAACTCGCCCTTTTTGCCCTTTGCAATCGGAGCCAAAATTTGAATTTTTGCCCTTTCCGGGAGAAGCATAACCTTGTCAACGATTTGGTCAACCGTTTGCGACGAAATTTCCCTGCCGCAGACGGGGCAATGCGGAATACCGATTCTTGCCCAAAGCAGACGCAGATAGTCATAAATTTCCGTAACGGTGCCGACTGTTGAACGCGGATTTTTGCTTGTCGTTTTTTGGTCGATTGAAATTGCGGGAGAAAGTCCCTCGATATAATCGACATCGGGCTTGTCCATCTGACCGAGGAACATCCTTGCATATGACGAAAGCGATTCGACATAGCAGCGCTGACCCTCGGCATAGATTGTATCAAATGCAAGGCTTGATTTGCCCGAGCCTGACAAGCCTGTGAAAACAACGAGCTTGTCGCGCGGAATTTCAATATCTATATTTTTTAAATTGTGCTCTCTCGCACCCTTAACTACAATGTTTTTATTCATAATTCACCTCAAATAATTATTCATCATCTGAAAGCTCTTTGATTTTATCGCGCAGGAATGCGGCATGCTCAAATTCAAGCAGTTTTGCCGCCTCTTTCATTTCGCGCGTAAGCTTGTCTATCATAACCATTCGCTCGCGTTTTGTAAGTTTGACATTGTTTTCGCCCGTGATATCCTTTGACGAAATTTCGATAACATCGCGAACAGCCTTTTTGATTGTTTTCGGCGTTATGCCGTGCGCCTCGTTGTATGCCTGCTGTATTTTACGGCGGCGCAAGGTTTCTGTAATTGCGCGCTCCATTGACGGAGTAACGCAGTCGGCGTACATAATAACCTCGCCGTGCTCGTTTCTTGCTGCTCTGCCGATTGTTTGAACGAGTGATGTTTCACTGCGCAAAAAGCCCTCCTTGTCGGCGTCGAGTATCGCAACGAGCGACACCTCGGGAATATCAAGTCCCTCACGCAAAAGGTTGATGCCGACAAGGACATCAAACGCGCCGAGTCGCAAATCGCGGATTATCTCCATGCGCTCGATTGTATCGACATCGTGGTGCATATAGCGCACCTTAATATCAAAGCCCTCAAGGTAAGCTGTCAAATCCTCTGCCATTTTTTTGGTGAGCGTTGTGACAAGCACTCTTTCGCCGCGCTCAATCCTGATATTGATTTCCGACACGAGGTCATCCATTTGGTCCTCGGTGGGTTTAACGGTGATTTCCGGGTCGAGAAGACCGGTCGGGCGGATAACCTGCTCAACAATTTGTGCCGCTCTTTCCTTTTCAAACTGACCGGGCGTTGCCGAAGTGAAGATAACCTGATTGATTTTTGAATAAAATTCGTCAAATGTGAGCGGTCTGTTATCATACGCCGACGGAAGTCTGAAGCCATAATCAATAAGGCTTTGCTTGCGTGAGCGGTCGCCGCCGTACATTCCCCTTACCTGCGGCAGCATAACATGGCTTTCATCAACAAAAAGGAGAAAATCATCGGGAAAATAATCAATAAGCGTAAACGGAGCCTCACCCGGTTTGCGGTTACTCATAATGCGCGAATAGTTTTCGATTCCCTTGCAAAAGCCCGTTTCTTGGAGCATTTCAATATCGTTCATCGTGCGCTCTTTAATGCGCTGTGCCTCAAGGAGCTTGCCTTTTTCCTCAAAATAAGCAACACGCTCAACCATTTCGTCGTATATTTCCTTAAGTGCCTTATCGAGTTTTTCACGGCTGACAACATAGTGCGACGCAGGGTAAATGCAAACGTGGCTCAAAACGCTTTCGACCTTGCCGGTAAGGTGATTTATCTCTGTAATTCTGTCAATTTCGTCGCCGAAAAACTCGACACGGATAGCCGAGCCGCTGCTGCCTGCCGGAAAAATTTCAACAGTGTCGCCGCGGACTCTGAATTTATTGCGCACAAAATTAATATCGTTTCGCTCATACTGAATCTCGACAAGTTTGTTTATAAGCTCATCTCTGTCCTTTTGCATACCCTGACGGAGAGAAATGACCATATTTTTATAATCAACCGGGTCGCCGATGGAATAGATGCACGAAACGGACGCAACGATGATGACATCCCTGCGCTCCGACAGTGCCGCCGTTGCGGAGTGGCGAAGTTTGTCGATTTCGTCATTTATTGCGGAGTCCTTTTCAATATATGTGTCGGTTGTGGGGACATATGCCTCCGGCTGATAATAGTCATAGTATGACACAAAATATTCAACCGCATTGTTTGGAAAAAACTCCTTAAACTCCGAGCAAAGCTGTGCGGCAAGAGTTTTGTTGTGTGCCAAAACAAGAGTCGGTTTATTGACTTTTTCGATAATATTAGCCATGGTAAAGGTTTTACCCGAGCCTGTAACGCCCATCAAAACCTGCTCCTTATCGCCTGCCGAAACACCTTTTGCCAAGGCGTCAATGGCTTGCGGCTGGTCACCGGTCGGCTTAAATTTGCTTACAAGTTCAAATCTGTCCATAGAACAAAATTCCTTAAATAGATTAATCATATTATTATATAATATTTATCAAATAAATTCAACACGCAATCACAAAATCTTTGACATATCGTGCCCGCTAATATATAATAAATTTTATGAAAAGTATAACCGTAAAAAGCAACGACGCAGGACAAAGAGTTGACAAACTTTTATTAAAAACATTTGAAACTCTGCCCAAGTCGATGATGTTTAAGCAAATCAGAAAAAAGAATATCAAGGTCAACAAAAAGCGCTGCACACCTGAGCAAATACTGTGCGAGGGTGATGTAATCGACCTTTATTTAAACGACGATATGCTTGTTGAAAAGAAAAAGCACTATGACTTTTTGAATGCTCCCAAAGAGTTGAGCATAATATACGAGGATGAAAACATAATCCTTTTAAACAAAAAGCAGGGCGAACTTTGCCACCCCGACGGCAAAGAATATGTCAACACGCTTATAGCGTCGCTGAAGCGATATTTATACGAAAAAGGCGAATGGTCACCCGAGGAGGAAAACTCGTTTACTCCGTCGCTTGCAAACAGAATAGACAGAAACACTGGCGGAATAGTTATAGGCGCAAAAAATTATCAGGCGCTTAAAATACTCAACGAAAAAATCAAAAGCCGTGAAATCAAAAAGTTTTATTTGACTGTGGCGTGCGGCAAGTTTGAAAAACAGAGCGATATTTTAAAAGGATATTTAAAAAAGGACGGGCGCAAAAACATAGTTAAGGTTTTTGACAAGCCGATTGACGGCGCAAAAGAAATTGCGACAAAATATACGGTGCTCGGCTACTATCCCGATGTGAGCCTTGTCGAAGTAGAACTTTTGACGGGAAGAACGCACCAAATCAGGGCGCACCTTGCATCAATCGGTCATCCCTTGCTTAACGACGGCAAATACGGCGACACGCACGGCAGATTTAAGCAGGAACTTTATTCATACAAGCTTAAATTTGATTTTTCGACCGACGCAGGCATTTTAAATTATCTTAACCAAAAAGAGTTTGAAATACAAAACTGCAAAGTAAAAAAACTGTTTACGGAGAAAAAATACTGATGAAAGACAAATTTATAAGAATAATATCGCCGATAACATTTTGTGTTGTGCTTTTGCTCGACATCGGCGTGATTGCATTCGGCATAACGGCGGTGAAAAAAATCATTGAGGGTGCAAATTTTTACACAGTATCGTTTGTGATAATTGAAATAATCTCGCTTGTGATTTGCTTTTTTGTGAGCCGTGAGGTAATATCAAACGGTGTGAAATTCGGCGAAAACGAATTTGAATTTACGGCGATTGACGAAAACGGCACTTTCAAATACGACGAAATAAAATCCGTCAAAGGCGAAAAAGACAACTCGGTAAGTTTCAAAAAGAATTTCATCGACAGATTTTCGCACTTATACATTGAAACAACGGACGGCAACACAACGACGATTGATTTGGGGCTGACAACAACAAAAAAGCTGAACAAAGTTGTAAACGAAATAAAAGCAAGAACAAACAAATAAATAACACAACAGCAAACAATAATACAACAATAAACGGCACAGTAAAGCACTGCGCCGTTTTGATTTGCAAAAATTACATATTGATTTTTCCGCGTTTAAAATTGTCTATCATTTCGCGTGTGAGCGACAAATCGTCATCGTCGAATGTGATTTCGTCAGGCAAAAACCATTTACCCTCTTTAAGCTCGAAATTATCGACATTTACAGTATCGTCGCCGTCAACCTCGCAATAAAAGCCGTACAGGAGCGTTGAGGTGAAACCCCACGGTTGTGATTTGTAGTATCTCAAATTTTTGACTTTAAGCCCCGTTTCTTCAAAAACCTCGCGGTGAACGGTTTGCTCCGCGGTTTCGCCGATTTCGCAAAAACCGGCAACAAGCGCCCAATGCGCACCGGGACGATTGTATTTTGTAAGGCAAATTTTGTCGTGTGAAATTATCGCAACGATAACGGCAGGAGAAATGCGCGGATAGACAGTATTGCCGCAGTCGCAGACCATTGCGCGTTCCGTCGGGCTGAAACGCATTGCCGCGCCGCATCTGCCGCAAAAGCGACTGTCATTATACCAATTGTTAAGGTGAAACGCAGTCACCGCGGCGAACGCAAGTTCTTTCGGTCGGGCGGTGCGCAGGACTTTGTAATCAACATATTTAAAATCGCCGTGCTCGCTTGATTTGCACAAAAAATAATTTTTGCCGCCGAGCGAAAAAAGATAGACAATCACACCGTCGGTCTGATTGACCGTGGGCAGTGAAATTGTGTTGTCATAAATCGAAAGCAAAACGCGGCGCGAATTAAAGCAAAGCGCATAATCATCGCCGCGCGGAGATACATTTTTAAATTGATTGTCAAATTTTGCATTAATATTTTGAATCATAACACACCGTTTAATAAGCCAAAGCGAGAAAAATGCCGCACGGACAAAGCGTGCGGCTTAAATTATTTTTTTGTTGTTTCGTCCTCGTGGACATGGTTTGCCGTTTTTGAGGTTGGAACTTTTTTTACATCCATATTTTTATATGAAGCGTTGCCGTTTTTGTCGATAACTTCACGCAAAATTTCCTTGCCGTCAAAGCTGATATAGTAGTTGCCGACAGCCTCGATTGTTGTGAGTTGCTGACCTTTATCGTTTTTGCCTGCGGATTTTTTGATGCCTGCCGTAACGAGAATATAGTAGCCTTTTTTGCCGGAAACTGTTTTGCCCGATGAATTCACCATAAATGTGCATTTATCGTATTCATCCTTAGTTAAGCCAAGCTCTTTTTGAGAATAGCTTTGAATTAGGCTTATTGCGTCGGAATCATTGACCTTTGCCTGCTCGGTAGGAATAGTTGTGACCGTTGAAGCAGGTGCAGTTGATGAAGCTGTATTCCCTTTATCCGATTTTGAGGAGCAAGCGGTGAAAACACCGACAATGACGCAGCATGCGAAAATTAATGCTAAAACCTTTTTCATAAAATAACCCTTTCGATAAGCCGAAATCTAAAGATATTATAATTCAACAGTCACTCAAAGTCAATAAACATCGGAATATAGTTGAATCAATTTATTGATTTGACCCTCGCCGAAAACGCAAATATCGTTATTTATCAACAATTCGGCTGTGATTCCGTTGCCGTCGACAAGATTTGAAGTGAACGAACCGTCATAAATTTTACCGCATCCGCAGGACGGCGAGCGTTCCTTTAAAAGAGCGGCGGGGCAATTTTTTTCCTGAGCGATATAGAGCGTTTTTTCCGCTCCGTCGGTAAAAGCGGCGGTTACATCTGCCCCGTCTTTTGTGATAACTCTGTCGCCGCAGATTTCAGACGGTGTGCGCGGAGTCGAAAGTCCGCCGAAAACTTCGGGGCAAACAGGAATAATATTGAAATATTTTTTCAGTTTCAACACATCTTCGTTGTAATTATTATTGCCGTTATATTTGCAATTTTCGCCCAAAAGGCAGGCGCTGACTAAAATGTTAACCACTTTTTCTCCTTAAATCAATATGTATAGCTTGACGCGTCGCCGTATGAAACATATGTTTTGACGCCGTTTGTGTATTTGATATAAAACTTTGCCGACACTGTGCCTGTTTTAGAGGACGAGCCGTAGTTGAAATATGCCGTAAAGCGTGTGTCGTAAACGCCCTGCATACTTTGCGAATTGCATTTGACAACATATCCCTCGGAATTTGATTTGCCGACATTTTCGAGAGTGAGCATATCACTGTCCATATTTTTGCCGTAGATAAAGCCGCACTCGGTGACGGTATATTCCCTGCCGAGATAAACCTGTGAGGTGAATGTGCGCGAATAGTCGGAATCCGCTTTTGGCTCATTATCGGAATTCATAACATTCGGAACGACCTGAACATCGTAGCCGTTTTTAATATCGAATTTTTCGCCGCCTATATAGCCGAGGTCGATAAGTTCGGTATCGGTATATCCGGAATGAAGGGCAAGTGCAAAATCCTTGCCGTTGACAATGTTATCTTCAAGAAAATTGCCGTATTTTATGACAATTGTGCCGCTTCTGTTGTGCTTATTTGTATTTACAACGGTTGAGGCAATCGTTTTGTCGTGTTTTTTGATTTCGACAGTGTGCTCAACCTCGCACAAAACATTGTCGAGCACAAAATAGCCAAAATGATTTGTAACAGCGGCAAGCGAGCCGTCAACATAAACAAGCGCGTCATAAATCGCCTTTCCCTCGGTGGTGACAACCCTGCCTTTGACATGGTGACCGTTTGAGGTGGCTTTTATAAATTCCTTATAAATAAGCGCATTGCAATCCTTGCAATAATACCAAACATCGCAATCGTAACAGCATGAGGCGCGCACGCCCTCGGCAACATAGCCCCTTGTGTGGTCACAGCCGAGAGATGAAAAATTCAACTTCCTTTTTTTTGCATAATCCGCGGCTGTCGAATCACTGTATGCATAAAAACATATGTTTTCGGGTGCAGCAGAGGAATAGGCAAAAACCGCATTGGAGAAAATTGTTGTTGTTTTTGAAGTGATTGTAAAATCGGTCAGATTTTTGCAATCATAAAACGCATATTTGCCGATATTGTCGCACTTGTCAAGCGTGACGGAGGTAATGCCGTCGCACCCCCTGAACGCATAACTGCCGATTTTAACGGCATTTTTATCAACCGAAAACGATTTTATGCTTTCGCGGCTGATGTACCAAGGCGAATATGTATAAATTTTTGATGAATTGTATGTGCCGTAGTCAGGCATCGTTCCGCTGCCGAGAGTCAGCTCAATACTTTCTATCGCATTGCAGGAATACCAAACGGTGTTTGATGTGGGTGCTGCAATTGAAAGCGGCATTTTGAGACTTTTCATTGCCGACGCGCCATAAAACGCATAGGGCGAAAGTGCAGTAATATCATCATCGATTTCCAGGGAAATAATTTCGCCGATATAATCATGCCACGGAACGGAAGCTGCATTTTTATAAACGGTCATATCGCCGCTGCCGCTGATTTTGAGTGACTTCGTTTGAGTGTTGAAATACCATTTTGCGTTCTCGCCGCAGTCGCCTGCGTTCAAAAGATTAACAGTAAATCCGTTTTCAACGCAATAAGTATATGCAGGGGCGTCAACATAGCCGTAATATGTGAAATCATTTTTTTGAAATGCGCCGTTAAACGAGTATCCGAGCGAATATTTGCCGACGGAAAGCGTGTCGCAATAATTGCGCACCGTTTGCGGATATTCGCTGAGAATAAAGGCGTAATCATTGATTGAAATATTGTCGCTTACTGTCAAAACCTGCGTTTTGTACGACGGCAAAGCCGCAACGATATTTCCCGATTTGTCATAAACAACGGACGATGCGACAGTGAAATTGTCATTTGGAATAAGAGTAAAACTGCCGAGTGCCAAAAACGCGGTTGAATTGAGCTTTTTCACTCCTTGCGGCATTGTGTAACATCCGGGTGTGTCCTTAACCGCCAAAATCAACTCACTGCCGGTTGAATCATAAAGGCTTTTGTTAATCACTTTGAGGTTATCGGACAATGACTTGATTTCACACAGCGACTCACAACCGTAAAATGCGAACGGCGAAATTTTTGTTATCCCGCTTGAAACGGTAAGGCTTTTGATTTGCTCGGAATAGACTTGCCACGGCGGCAAAGATGACGAATAATCATACATCTCCCCTGCTCCGCTCAATGTGAGCGTGCCGATATTATTAAGCGAATATGTCATATCATCGCCGCATTTACCGCTTGAAACGACAGCTGTTTTGATATAGTCGCCGCTGTAGCTGTCGCCGCAGACAGAACAGGTATAAAGCGTACTGCCGGGCGATGAGTCGGTCGGCTCTATTATTTCGGCAAGATAATTATGCTTACAGCCGACAGCATTGAATTTGATATTTTCAACAGCGGCATAGCTTTCAGCCGCGGTATTTCTGTAGCCGTTAATAACAAAGCCGTTTGCTGTGTCGGCAAAAGCATTTTCACCGATATATGAAATGTTATCACCGAATGTGAACGAGGCGATGCGCGAACAACCCGAAAAAGCACTCTCGCCGACAGAGGTATAATCGCCGTTGAAAGTAAAAGCGGCATTTGGCATATTGTAAAAAGTCCAATCACCGATTGACGAAACCGATTTTTCGACATTGACGGAGATAATTTTGCTGTCAAACAGCCTCCAAGGGCGGTTTGACTGTGTATAATCAACGCCCTTAGTGAGAGTCAACTCGCCCTGCGGCAACGAATATGAATAACATTCGTTATCTGAATAAACGATTTTAGAAATATCGGGCAATCCGTTACCATAGTAAATATCAAAGCCCTCGTCGCCGTAATCGACGCTGAAATCGTTTAAAATTTTATACACATCGTCGCGTGAGAGCGATTTGTTCATACTTTTTATATCTGCGCACGCGGCGGCGATATACGGACAAGCCGCGGAGGTGCCGCTGTATTGCTCATAGCCTGCCGTGCCGTTGTCAAGCACAACGGCGGACATAATTTTTGAGCCGGGAGCGCAAAAATCAACACAGTCGCCGTAATTGGAATATGAGGCTATTTTTTCAAATTTGCTGTTAAGCGCGCTGACGGTAATTGTGCCGTCGGTTGCGGCAGGATAATATTTTGAAGCATCAGCCGCGCTGTTGCCTGCGCTTGCGCAAACACAAACGCCTGCACCGATTGCATTTTGAACAGCCTTATAATATGCGCTTGCGCTGTCGGTTGAGGTAAGTGAAAGATTGATTACATCAACGCCCAAATCGACCGCATCGTTGATGGCGGCGATAACATTTGACGCAGTTGCGTAACCCGTAGCCTCGGTGAATACCTTGTACGGCACAATCTTTACATTGTCGGCGGTATTATTGGCAATAATTCCCGAAACAAATGTTGAATGAAAATATTTATCGGCGGTAAACGAATTGCGAAAAACAGCATTTTCGTATCCGTCCGCCGAAAAATCGTAGCCGTCGTTATAAAATCTGCCGCTTAAAGCAGGGTGGGTAGTCATAACACTTGAATCAATGACAGCAACAAGGACATCCTCTTTATTCATTTTGAAATTGTTTAAATATGTATTAAAGCCGACCTTTTGTGACGCGGCAGGAGAAATTTCGCACTTATCATATGATTGAGTTTCGTCAAGCTCAACCGGGCAGTCGGCGTCAACGGTAAGCCCTGCTTTTTTTATTTTATTATACGCATTTTTTGCGTCTGTTTGCGTTTCATACTGCAAAACGGCAATATTATGCTCGCTGTCAACGGCTGATTTCACAGCACCGAAGGTGTCACCGTTATAATCAGAAACAATAAGACGGCAAAGCGCAAACTTATCTTTGCTTTTGAATTTATCGGCGGTGTCATACTCGGAGGTAATTGACTGCAAATCCGATTTGAAAGTATTTTCAGCAGAATCGCTTTGATTATTGAGAGCGAAAAAACCGACAAAGGAAAAGGCAAGCATGACAATGACTGCCAAAACTATCAGGGCATATTTTTTTCGTTTTGCCATTTTTGCTCCTCCTTTTATACATATTCGATAATTTGCAGTTAAATCGGTAATAATTTTTTGTATTATTATAACATATTTTATTGACTTAATCTATAAAAATATGTTACCTTAGTATTATAAAATGTTTTTTGTTATTAATCAACAGAAAATACGGAGGTTTTTTAATGGAATCGCGAAACTATGTAAAGAAGAACGAGTGGATGGCGTATGCTGTCGGCGCACTCGGTCAAGGTATGGTTTACGGAATTATGAGCTCATATATTTCGGACTTTTATCTTAATGTATTAAAAGTAACGCCTATTTTTGTGCTTTTGCTTATGCTTTTGGCGCGAATTTGGGACGCAATCAATGACCCGATTATGGGCTACATTATGGACCACGCCAACCCGAAACACGGCAAAATGCGAACATATTTGCTTTTCACGCCGATACCGGTTGCGATACTCACATTTTTTCTTTTTTACGCACCGGATTTATCAACAACACAAAAAATGATATACGCCGGTGTGACATATGTTGCGTGGGGTATGATTTACACTTCGTCGGATGTTCCGTTTTGGAGCCTACCAAACGCAATGACGCCGAATGCCGACGAGCGCGGCTCGATTATATCAAAGGCAAGAACATTTAACGGTGTAGGCTCTGCAATACCTATGGCAATGTTTATGGCGCTCGGTTTTATTTTGCCTAAGCTCAATCTCTCGGGCACGGAGCTTGAAAAAACAAAATACACGGTCATGGCACTTGTGTGCTCCGTAATCGGCAACATACTATTCGTAAGAGTATATTTTAAAACGAAAGAAAGAGTAAACATTCCTATTCCGAAAAAGCGTGAAAAAGGTCAGCCCGGCTCGCTGAAACTGATATTCACCTGCAAGCCGCTTATGCTGACAGCAGCAATGGGAATAATCTCAGCCGCACGGTATATGTTTCAGGCAGGCGCAGTGCATGTTGCAAGATATTCGTTCTACATTGGAAAGGACCCGTCGGGACTTACCGGAAAAGAGCTTGAGGCAGCACTTCAATCAAACATTTCTTCTGTGTCAACAATTATGTCCGTTGCAAGCGCAATCGGAATGTTTGGTGCAATGATTGCCGTCACACCGCTTATAAAGCGATTTTCATACAAACAAATCATCATTGTATCTGCATTAATCGGTGCAGCCTCATCGCTTGCGATGTGGTTTGTCGGATATGACAATTTCTGGGTTTGTGTGCCGTTGCTTTTAATTTCGACAATCCCATGCGGCACAATCAATGTTTGCGCATTTGCAATGGTAGGCGACTGTCTTGACTATATGGAGCTTAAAACCGGTGTAAGGCTCACGGGAATGGGCTCGGCAATTCAAAGCTTTGTAACAAAATTCGGCAACGCAATTGCAACCTCGGCAATCATATTGATGTATATAATTGTTGACCTTGATGTTTCGACAATTTCGGCAAAGGTTACGGCTAATCCGCTTGAAATGGATGCATCTGTCAGAACAGGCATATTCAGCGTTATAAGCCTAATCCCCGCAATTTCGCTTTTGCTTTGCATTATCCCGATGTTCTTCTACAAAATCAACGGAGAATACCGTGAACAAATGGAAAAAGAACTTGCCGAACAGCGCGCCGCACGCGGCATTGAAATTGAATAAATGTATTAGAAATTAAAGTATCAATCGATACAGCAAAACCGCCTCAAATTGCGTTGAGGCGGTTTTTTTAAGTCAATATAGATTCTCTCTGCGATTTCAAAAACAGTGCATACATAAAAAAGAGTACATCCGAAGATGTACTCTTTAAGATAATCAAATAATAATCAAAGATTACTCGTTGATTGCTGTAACAACGCCTGAACCTACAGTTCTGCCACCTTCACGGATAGCGAAACGAAGGCCTTCTTCAATAGCGATAGGAGTGATGAGCTCAACGTTCATATCTACATTATCGCCAGGCATGCACATCTCTGTTCCCTCAGGAAGAGTGATAACGCCTGTTACGTCAGTTGTTCTGAAATAGAACTGAGGACGATAGTTGTTGAAGAAAGGAGTATGACGGCCGCCTTCATCCTTTGAAAGAACATAAACTTGGCCTGTGAACTTTGTGTGTGGGTGGATTGAACCCGGAGCAGAAAGAACCTGACCTCTCTTGATGTCAGTTCTCTGAACGCCACGGAGAAGACAACCGATGTTGTCGCCAGCCTCAGCATAGTCAAGAATCTTTCTGAACATTTCGATACCTGTGCAAACTGTTGACTTCTTTTCTTCCTCAAGACCAACGATTTCAACTGTATCGTTTGTTTTCAACTGACCTCTTTCAACTCTACCTGTAGCAACTGTACCACGACCTGTGATTGTGAATACGTCCTCAACAGGCATAAGGAAAGGAAGGTCTGCCTTACGGTCAGGAGTAGGAATATAATCATCAACTGCGTCCATAAGCTCTGCGATGCAAGCGCAAGCAGGATCATCGTTTGAAGAAGCCTCAAGAGCCTTAAGAGCTGAACCCTTGATAATCGGGCAATCCTCATCAAAGCCATACTCAGCAAGAGTCTCACGAACTTCCATTTCTACGAGTTCAAGGAGCTCTTCATCGTCAACTTGGTCAGTCTTGTTAAGGAATACAACGATTGCCGGTACACCTACCTGGCGAGCAAGAAGCAAGTGCTCCTTTGTCTGAGCCATAGGACCGTCTGTTGCAGCGATTACAAGGATAGCGCCGTCCATCTGAGCAGCACCTGTAATCATGTTTTTGATATAGTCAGCGTGACCCGGGCAGTCAACGTGAGCATAGTGACGCTTGTCTGTCTCGTACTCTACGTGAGCTGTGTTGATTGTGATACCACGCTCTCTCTCTTCAGGAGCCTTATCGATATCAGCATAGTCCTCAAACTTAGCATAACCTTTGTTTGCAAGATACTTTGTGATAGCAGCTGTAAGAGTTGTCTTACCGTGGTCAACGTGACCGATTGTACCAATGTTTACATGTGGTTTGGTACGATTAAAATGTTCTTTTGCCATTGGAATTTCCTCCTTAAAATTTACAATAGTAAAATTGTCAATGATATTTTATCAAAAAGAGTACAAAATATCAAGTACTTTATTAAAAATCTTAGTCTTTCTTTGAGCGTTCGCTGATGATAGACTCAGAAATTGACTTCGGAACTTGGTCATAGCCGTCCGGCTCCATAGTGTATTGACCACGACCCTGTGTCTTAGAACGAAGGTCGTTTACATAACCAAACATTTCCGAAAGAGGTACTCTTGCATTGATTTGCTTAGCACCTGTGCGGTCTTCCATACCCTGAATTTGACCACGACGAGAGTTAAGGTCGCCGATAACATCGCCCATGTATTCTTCAGGAACGATAACTACAACCTTCATCATCGGCTCAAGGATAACAGGAGAAGCCTTTTTAGCAGCATCCTTGAATGCCATAGAACCGGCAATCTTAAATGCCATTTCTGATGAGTCAACCTCATGGTAAGATCCATCATAAAGCTCGATTCTTACATCAACTACAGGATAGCCTGCAAGAATACCGCTCTTCATGGCAGCCTGGATACCTGCGTCAACAGCAGGAATGTATTCCTTAGGAATAGCACCGCCGACAACCTGATTTTCAAACTCGTAGCCCTTGCCTACGCCGTTTTCGTCAAGATTCGGGAACATACGGATTTTAACATGACCGTATTGACCTGAACCACCCGACTGCTTCTTATACTTGTAGTCGGACATTGACTCGGTTGTGATTGTTTCCTTGTAAGCAACCTGAGGTGCGCCTACATTGGCCTCAACCTTAAATTCACGAAGAAGACGGTCAACAATGATTTCGAGGTGGAGCTCGCCCATACCTGCGATGATTGTTTGTCCTGTTTCTTCATCGGTATATGCTTTGAATGTCGGGTCTTCCTCTGCAAGTTTTGCAAGAGCAACGCCCATCTTTTCCTGACCTGCCTTTGTTTTAGGCTCGATAGCAACACGGATAACCGGGTCAGGGAAATTCATTGATTCAAGAATGATCGGGTGATCCTCGTCGCAAAGGGTATCACCTGTTGTTGTATTCTTCAAACCAACAGCGGCAGCAATGTCGCCTGCGTAGCAAACCGGAATATCTTCTCTGTGGTTTGCGTGCATTTGGAGAATACGACCCATTCTCTCTTTATTGCCCTTAACCGAGTTGTAGCAAGGTGTGCCGGCAGCGATTGTGCCCGAGTAAACTCTGAAATAGCAAATCTTACCAACAAACGGGTCGGTAGCAATTTTGAATGCGAGAGCCGAGAACGGCTCGTCATCTGATGAATGACGATATTCTTCCTCGTCAGTATCAGGGTTAACGCCCTTGATTGACTCAACATCGGTCGGAGCCGGCATAAAGTCAACGATAGCGTCAAGGAGCGGCTGAACACCCATATTTCTGTATGCTGTACCGCAGCAAACAGGAACCATGGTGCCTGCGCAAGTAGACTTACGGATAATCTTTTTGATTTCGTCAACGCTGATTGCGTCTTCGCCCTCTTCAAAGTATTTTTCCATAAGCTCTTCGTCCTGCTCAACAACATGCTCGATAAGATTTGTTCTGTACTTTGCAGCTAATTCCTGCATTTCGGGACGAATCGGTCTGTTTTCAAAAACAGAGCCGTTGTTTTTGTCAGGATCGATATAAACGATTTCGTGATTGTTGATAAGGTCAACAGTACCTTCAAAGGTATCCTCTGCACCGATAGGCAATTCAATCGGAATGGCATTGCACTTGAAACGATCAAGTACCATATCCATTACATGATAGAAATCTGCGCCCATGATATCCATTTTGTTAACGAAAATCATTCTCGGAACATGATATTCATCAGCCTGACGCCATACGGTTTCAGACTGTGGCTCAACGCCGCCCTTTGCACAAAGAACGGTTACAGAGCCGTCAAGTACACGGAGTGAACGCTGAACTTCTACTGTGAAGTCAACGTGGCCCGGTGTATCAATGATGTTAATTCTATGGCCTTTCCAGAAGCATGTTGTAGCAGCAGAGGTGATTGTGATACCTCTTTCTTGCTCTTGTGCCATCCAGTCCATTGTAGCAGCACCGTCGTGTGTTTCACCAATCTTGTGATTGATGCCTGTGTAGTACAGGATACGCTCGGTTGTGGTTGTTTTACCTGCATCAATATGAGCCATAATACCAATATTTCTTGTTTCTTCAAGAGCAACTTTTCTTGGCATAATATCCTCCTAATTGATCAAATAACGGATTAATATCTGAAATGAGCAAATGCTTTGTTAGCTTCAGCCATTCTGTGTGTATCTTCACACTTCTTAACTGCGCCGCCGGTCTTGTTGGCAGCGTCCATAATCTCTGCTGCAAGGCGTTCCTTCATTGTTCTTTCGCTTCTTGCACGAGCAAAAGCAGTGATCCATCTAAGACCTAATGTTTGTCTTCTTTCAGGACGAACTTCGAGAGGAACCTGATAGGTAGCACCGCCGATACGGCGAGCCTTAACCTCGAGTACAGGCATTACATTTTCCATAGCAGCTTCGAAAGTTTCGATAGGATCTTTGCCTGTTTTTTCTTGGATGATGTCGAAAGCGCCGTAAACGATTTTTTGAGCGACACCTTTCTTTCCATCTAACATGATGTTGTTAACGAGACGAGTTACAACCTTTGAGTTGTAAAGCGGATCCGGTAATACATCACGCTTAGCGATTTGACCTCTTCTTGGCATCTTCGCTTCCCTCCTTCATAAAATTTAATGAGTTCATAGGTACTCGGTTTTTCCGTGGAGCCAACAAAAAGCCTATAATCTGTATGATAAATAAACTATTGTTGTTCCTTAGATAAATGCGGCTGAATTACTTCTTAGCCTTTGGCTTCTTTGCGCCGTACTTTGAACGGCTCTGCATTCTGCCTGTAACACCCTGTGTATCAAGTGTGCCACGGATGATGTGGTAACGAACACCGGGTAAATCCTTAACACGGCCGCCACGAACCATAACAACGGAGTGCTCCTGAAGGTTGTGACCTACGCCCGGGATGTAAGCAGAAACTTCCATACCGTTTGTAAGACGAACTCTGGCAATTTTACGAAGTGCCGAGTTAGGCTTTTTCGGTGTAGCTGTTTTAACTGCTGTGCAAACGCCGCGCTTTTGAGGAGAAGCGTTATCGTTCATAACATTCTTCTTTGTGTTAAGACTCTTTAAGAGAGCAGGTGCTTTAGCCTTTTTCTCTTGGGACTTGCGTCCGGTTCTAACTAATTGGTTAAAGGTAGGCAATAGTCTATTCTCCTTTCGTTTATTTATGCGACATGCGCATATATAGTGCATTAAATAGATTAATACATTATATATACGCACGCCGAGGAGTGCGGAAAGCCACACTCCGTCAGCGATTTTAACAAATATTTTGTGCAAATTTTGTTAAAATAAACAACACATCTGCACACAATTGCGTATTATATCATTTAATCAACGCTATGTCAAGAAAAATTAGGAATCACAAAAATTAATTTTCGTCGCCGTTATCTTCCTCTTCTGCGTCGGAGCTTTGAGCCATATTGTTTGTCAAAAGCTCCTGAAGTTGCTCAAGATTCAAAATATCGTCTGAACCCTCTGCGCTGAAATAGCTCGGAACAACATCAACATCTCTGAAAACATCCATACCTGTTCCGGCAGGGATAAGTTTACCGATAAGAACATTTTCCTTAAGGCCGAGGAGCGGATCGCTCTTGCCCTTGATTGCCGCGTCCGTAAGAACTCTTGTTGTTTCCTGGAATGATGCGGCTGAAAGGAAGGAATCTGTTG